>X287_Common_Brushtail__coassemble_59_pt1 | contig 21144 bp, 16 predicted proteins | sample X287_Common_Brushtail__metabat2_low_PE_009 | metagenome-assembled genome bin X287_Common_Brushtail
CAGTTTGAATGTACGACCTTTTTGAACTTCAAAAACACACATCCATTTTTAAAGAAAAAACTCGAAAACCCTTGATTTTACTAGGGCTTCCGAGTTAGCAAAGCGACTGTCTCGACGTGATAAGTACCCACGAATTGATCTACCACGCAGGCCTTCCTTACGAAATAGCCATTTTCCTGGAACACCTTCAGATCCCTGGCGAGGGAGGTTGGCTTGCAGCTGATATAAACTATTTCATTTACACCGTAATTTATGATTTTTGCGAGGGCTTTCGGATGTATGCCGTCACGTGGCGGATCCAGGACGATGATGTCCGGCTTTTCAGTGGTGGTATCAAGCATTTTCAGGACGTCGCCTGCGATAAATTCACAGTTGCTCAAGCCATTTAATGCAGCATTTTCTCTGGCAGCTTCTACCGCCTCCTCGACGATTTCTATTCCTATGACCTTTGATGCCACAGGCGCCAGCATCTGGGCAATGGTACCCGTGCCGCTATACAAATCAAAGATTATCTTATCTCTCGTATCGCCTACATATTCTCTGACCTTGGCATAAAGTCTTTCCGCGCTCGCGGTATTTGTCTGAAAGAAGGAAAACGGCGAAATCTTGAAGGTAAGTCCGAGGATATTTTCATATATATATTCTGTACCATATAAAACTGTCGTTTTGTCACTTATTACAGCATCACTTAGCGCATCATTTTCCGTATGAAGGATACCCGCGATCCTGCCCTTTAGAGGCAAGGAAAGCAATCCCTTCACATAGTCGCATAGCTTCAGGCTTTCCATATTTTGGGTGGATGTAACCAGATTTACCAGCAGCTCTCCCGTCGTATGGGACTGTCTGATAACCAGATGCCTGAGCAGCCCCACGTGCTGCATCTTCTTATAGTATGGCAGCTTTAGCGCCGTGCAGTAATCCAGAGTATATTTTAATATCATGTTGTAATCCGGACTTACGATATCACAGTCCGTAACCGTTACGATATCATACATACTATTCTTCTTATGAAGACCCAGCGCCAGCGGGCCGTCCTTATATTCATCACCAAATGAAAACTCCATCTTATTTCTATATGCATGCTGTATCGGAGACCCTATAATGCCCTCCCATATGTAATCCGGCTCCCCGGGCGTCTGCACATCGCAAACCGCATCGTCTACGATCCTGTGCACCAGCGACTCCTTAATCTCGAGCTGATGCTCGTAGCTGAAGGTCTGATATGCGCAGCCGCCGCACAGTCCGAAATGCGGACATACCGGGTCAGCATCTTCAAAAGGAGACCTCTCCATTACCTGAAGAAGCCTTCCCTCTGCTTTATCCTTTTTCAATTTTATTATGGCACACGAAACCTTTTGTCCGACAAATGCTCCTTTTACAGTAACCTTCTTGCCCTCACAAACAAAGCTGCCCTTATTTGGGAAATCAAAATTTTCGATAATGCCCTCTACAATCTGATGCTTTTTCAAATCAAATGCTCCTTATACATATTTCCTAAGCTCATTTTCCGCAAAAAAAGGTTTGCCATTTTGGTCAAATTCCAACAGGAGATAGGTGCCCTTCCTGCTGTCTCTCGGCAGAGCCAGACTGCCCGGATTGATGATATATGAACCGCCATACCTCGTCAAATCCCGTCTGTGAGTATGCCCATACATCACAAAGTCATATCCCTGCTCCTTGATAAGCTCCTGAAATCTCTCCGTACCATAATGCACATTGTATCTGTGCCCATGTGTGATAAACGTCTTATATGGACCTATCATAAATTCCTCATTATATGGCAGATCGCAATAAAAATCATTATTTCCGGCTACCATATGTATCTCACACGGGAAAATCCTTCTGATATATTCCTCATCACCGCATACATCGCCCAAATGGATGAGCATATCTATATCATCACCTACTGTTTCATGAACCTGCGTGATGCTGGAGGTTTTTCCATGAGTGTCGCTGATTATAAGCACCTTCACGATATCACCTCTCTGATTAGCCTGAGTGCATTTCCTCTGTGACTGATACCGTTTTTCTCTTCTGGCGACAGCTCCGCCGTTGTCTTTCCCTTCTCCGGCAGGAAAAATATAGGATCATATCCAAATCCGTTTTCTCCTCTTTCCTCATAACCGATTATGCCCTCTATCGTGCCTCTCCTGGTCACTGTCCGGCCATCCGGAAACGCAGCCGCTATAGCACATACAAATCTGGCTGTCCTCTTTTCATCCGGCACACCTTCGAGCTTATCTATGATAGCCTGATTCTTTATCTTATATGATGTATCTTCTCCCATAAATCTGGCTGAATATATACCCGGAGCTTTGTCCAGATAATCGACCTCCAGACCTGAATCATCAGCCAGTACCAGACAGCCCGCCAGATCTCTTATAGCCTCCGCCTTTATAGTAGCATTTTCCTCAAAGGTGCTTCCATCCTCGACTATGTCAGTCTCTATACCCGCTTCCTTCATGGAGAGTATCTCATAACCACAGTCAGCCAAAATCATCCTTATCTCCTTCATCTTGTTTTCATTTCCCGTAGCAAATATCAACTTCTTCATATCCTTCACACTCCTTATAGTCTTTTACTATTCCTCTCCTACATTTGTAAATGCCTTCAGGCATACGTTACATTCCTTATCCTCCTCGGCACTGTACCACACTGTACCATACAGGCTTATATAACCCTCTCCATCCGTGATATCGACGTCCTGTGCCTTGTCCTCAGTATAATATTCAACCGCTATCGGCAGCGTCGCTCCAGGCGTATCGATGTGCACCACCACGGCAAATTTTTGATTGTCTGTCAGACTTACGGGCTCATTCAAATCTACAGTATAGTATCCCGCATATTTCATCTCACCTGACGCTACCAGGACTCTGTCCGACAAATCGTCCTTGCTCTCGAAATCAGTCACAACATAAATCTCATATGTAGTCTTGTCATCAGTAGCATAAAATGACACAGCCTCCAGGGTTTCATTCTCTCCTGCTGTATACACATTTGCAAAATATGCCTCACTCTTGCCATATCCCATCTGTCCTATCCAGCCGAGCAAATCCGACTGATAGATATTATCATAATTATCATTATCCCCGAGCTTTGTATATACTACACTGTAATTACATATATTTGCATCATAGTAGGACACATAGAAATATCCATCCTCGCCGAAGTCAGTACCCCAGCTGTTTTTACAGATAAACGCTCCATCCCCCTCTGGCTCAGATTTGAAATATTCCTTCGGGTAGCTGTCGTCCCATCCGACTATGACTATATCATGGTTTGGTTCCCTTTCCTCCGGGTAGCAGTATGAAGCTCTGTCCTTATTGTAATATGCAGAGCTGCTGTTCGCATTTTTCATGTCGCTATATATAACCGTTTCGACAGCTCCATATTTGTAAATGGCCGACTTTACCGCCTCATAATCCTTATTGCTTATTATCTGGGCTTCCTCCAGATGCTTTACAGCCTCCAGACCGTCCACGGTTTCATTATCGCCATAGGGGTCGTCTTCCTCCAGGACCGGTCCCTTCCATGACGCCAGATATGCTATACTCATGGTATACTGTCCGCCATCGAACTGACTCAAGGAAAATCCATTATTGAGTGTCATATGGTCCACGGAAAATATGAGATTTTCCTCCGGAAGGAGTGTGGTCTCCAGCGCACCCAGTGAGGCAAATGCCCAACATGTACCATATATGCCCTGGTCCCTGACAGGCGTGACCCTGTCATAATCTCTCATATCATAAGCGGACGGCAGGCTTTCCTCTTCGCTGATTTTCAGAAAGCTTACCTTATTTATCTCATATTCATATGTGAAAGAATAGTTTAGTGCCTCGCAGATATCATCTACGGGGATATATAATATTCCATCCTTTTCCTCTGTCTCATTCTTGCCCTGTATACTTACACCATTTATCAGTTCTACCGATGTGTTGCTGTATACCTTGACCAGACTGTCCCCCTTTTCCAGAGTTATAGTCCCGTTTGAATAGACATTTACTGAGCAGTCCATGATATCTACCAGTGTATCTACAGGCATCATCAAACTCATATTTGCACTGAAATATACCTGATATTTGCTGTCAGTTATTTTTTCATCATTGATATAGAGCTCGATGCCCTCCTGATTTTCTGTTTCCGCGAGCTGAGATAAAATATCTGAAGCGGCAGCAGAAACACGATCCGTTTTCTCTACCGAAATTTCCGGATCCTTCATTATCATATAATATAAAAGCAGGCCTGCTATAATAATTGTTATAAATACTATAAATTTCTTCAAGCTTTTCTCCTCGGTGGCCTGGGCCCCATGAATTGATAGAAGTAGGATTTTATCATTCCATTATATATCTTGCGGTTTTTATCCGCAGTGCGGCCGATATATTTTTCTGCATCCTCGTATGAGGTTATGAGAAACATGGACCAGTCAGAAAGCCTCTTAAAGCTTTCGCCTATGGTTTTATAGAGCTCAGGCATATCCTCTCTGTCCTCCAGGCGCTCGCCATATGGCGGGTTCGTAATCAGGAACCCATAATGCTTTGGATGCCTCAGATCCTTTACCTCTCTCTGCTGGAAATGTATATGCTCGTCCACTCCCGCTGCTCTCGCATTTTCCATGGCGCACCTTATGATATCTCCATCCATATCATAGCCCTGTATATTCATCTTTACATCATGGTCTATCATATCATGCGCTTCATCTATAGCGTTATACCACATCTTTCTGGTGCCCGTCTTTACCCAGTCCTCCGCAGTAAAATCTCTATTCATGCCCGGCGCAATATTTGCGCCTATCATAGCCGCTTCTATAGGAAATGTGCCGCTCCCGCAAAATGGGTCCACGAGCACTCTGTCCTTATGCCATGGTGTCAGCATGATAAGTGCTGCTGCCAATGTCTCTGAAATAGGCGCTTTTCCTACCAGTGTCCTGTAACCTCTCTTGTGCAGCGATACACCCGTTGTATCTATCCCTATGGTTACGATATCCTTATATATAAATACCCTGACCGGATAGCTCGCCCCGCTTTCGTCAAACCATGAAACGCGATATGTCTGCTTCATTCTTTCTACCATGGCTTTTTTTACGATAGACTGTATATCTGAAGGACTGAACAATGCGCTTTTATTTGATGTCGCCTTTGATACCCAAAACTTTGCATCTCTGGTCAGATACCTTTCCCAAGGTATATCTTTTGTACCTTCAAACAGTTCATCAAATGTCACAGCCTTAAAGCTGCCACACTTTAACAGAATCCTCTCTGCCGTTCTTATAAAAACATTTGCCCTGGCAATCGCCTCTACGTCTCCTGCAAATGTGATTCTTCCATCCTCTACCTGGACGATTTCATATCCCAGGTCCTGTATCTCTTTTTTTAGCACTGCCTCCAGTCCAAAATGACATGGCGCTATTAATTCAACTCTGTTCATATATACTCCTTGATTATGGGCGTTTTTTGGCATAACCAGTTAAATAATACGGTTTTTGGTTTTTAATGTCAACCTTCAATATCGTCCTTTGGTAAGCGCTCCCTTATACTGATTTATTCCTCCTACAGTATTTACTACCTTATATCCCTGATTTGCCAATACCCGGGCTGCATAGCTGCTCGCACCGCCATAGCGGCAGTACACAAACAGGTATTTACCCTTTGGAAGCGAAAACTGCTCCTGCTCTATCGTTTCTACAGGAATATTTACAGCCATCGGTATATGGCTGCGGCGGAATTCGTCATAGCTTCTCACATCAACTATGATGCCATCCACCCTCATACATTCCTGCATGATATTATTTATGGGAATACTTCTAAATCTCATCTCATCACCACCTCTATCCCTCTTTTAATATATTTTATGTCGACAAATGGCGATAAGTTCATAACAGACGCAAGGAAAAGGAGCCCCGCATGGGGGCTCCTTCATTTCAGTAAATATATATAAGTTATTTCTTTAATTGATTTAATCGCTCTGCTACCTGCTCCGACATTTCCGTATATTTGGCAAGCTTTGCTTTTTCTTCATCGACCTTTGCAGCCGGCGCCTTATCTACGAACCTCGGATTTGCAAGCATACCGGAAGCACGCTTTATCTCTCCCTCGAGCCTTTTTAGCTCTTTTTCGAGACGCTCTATCTCTTTGTCGATATCGACCAGCTCTTCAAGCGGGATATATACTGCCGCATCATGTATCAGAGTAGATACAGCGTTGTCGTCTATACCCGACTTATCCGCCTGTACATAGACCTCGCTGGCATATCCGAGAGTCGCAAAGAAGCTCTTTGATGCTTCAAATATATTCCTGATTTCAGGCTTTGCAGAAACCACATATACAGTAGCCTTCTTGCTCGGAGGTACATTCATGCCTGTACGAAGATTTCTTATGGCGCGAACTGCTGCCTTTATCGTATCTACTGCCTCTTCGTCATCCTTAAAGCTCCATGCCTCCTTATATTCCGGCCAAGCAGAAATCATAATCGACTCCTCTTCGTCCTGGATATTGCAAAAGATTTCCTCTGTGATAAATGGCATATACGGATGTAACAGCTTCAGTGCTTGTATCAGCACCGTATTTAACGTCCATAAGGCAGCCGCCTTTGTTTCGTCAGCCTCGTTATAGAGTCTCGGCTTTACCATTTCTATATACCAGTCGCAAAATTCCTCCCAGATGAAATCATATACCTTTGATACAGCTATACCAAGCTCGAACTTGTCGAGATTTTCCGTCATCTCTACGGAGAGGTCGTTTACCTTTGATAATATCCATCTGTCTGCTATGGTCAGATCTTTTAAGTCCACATGGCTGTAGTCAGCCTTTTCCATATTCATCATTACAAACCGGCTGGCATTCCATATCTTATTTGCAAAATTTCTGGAATTTTCCACACGCTCCCAGTAAAAACGCATATCATTTCCAGGTGCGTTACCGGTAATCAGCGTAAGTCTCAAAGCGTCAGCACCATATTTATCTATTACCTCTAACGGGTCAATACCGTTTCCAAGGGATTTGCTCATCTTTCGACCCTGATCGTCCCTTACCAGACCGTGTATCAGTACGTGCTTGAACGGACTCACACCCGTCTGTTCGAGAGCCGAAAATACCATCCTGACTACCCAGAAAAAGATGATGTCATATCCGGTAACCAGCACGTCTGTCGGATAGAAATATTCCAGCTCAGGAGTTTTCTCAGGCCAGCCAAGCGTGGAAAATGGCCAGAGTGCAGATGAAAACCACGTATCAAGCGTATCCTCATCCTGTGTCAGATGAACCGAGCCGCACTTAGGGCACACTGTCGGCACATCCCTGCTTACTATCTCCTCTCCACAGTCGTCACAATACCATGCAGGTATTCTGTGACCCCACCAGAGCTGACGTGAGATACACCAGTCTCTGATATTGGTGAGCCAGTGGATATATGTCTTATCAAACTGCTCCGGCACAAATGACAGGTCGTCTGTCTTTATGACTTCCAGAGCCGCTTCGCCCATTTCCTTCATACGTACGAACCACTGAGGCTTTATCATAGGCTCCACGGTAGTCTTACATCTGTCATGTGTACCTACATTATGGCTGTGTGGCACTACCTTTGCCAAAAGTCCCAGGCTCTTTAGATCCTCGACCATCTGTTTTCTGGCTTCATATCTGTCCATACCGGCATATTTTCCGCCCAGCTCATTTATCGTAGCATCATCATTTAGTATATTGATTTCCTCGAGATTGTGACGCTTTCCTACCTCAAAGTCATTTGGGTCATGGGCAGGAGTAATCTTCACACATCCCGTACCAAATTCCTTATCTACATAAGCATCTGCTATTACAGGTATCTGCCTGCCCGTCAGAGGAAGCTCAAGCATCTTTCCTACTATATCCTTATATCTGTCATCATCCGGATTTACGGCTACGGCAGTATCGCCCAGCAGAGTTTCAGGTCTGGTAGTAGCTATCTCCACATATCTGCCTTCCTCGCCTACTATCGGATAGTTGATATGCCAGAAAAATCCGTCCTGCTCCTCATGGACTACCTCTGCATCCGATATGGATGTCTTACATACAGGACACCAGTTGATGATACGGGAGCCCTTGTAGATATATCCCTTTTCATAGAGATTTACAAATACTTCCTTTACTGCATTAGAACAGCCCTCATCCAGTGTGAACCGCTCTCTGTCCCAGTCGGCGGATGAACCAAGCTTTTTTAACTGATTTACTATACGGCTGCCATACTCATCCTTCCATTCCCAGGCATATTTGAGAAATGCCTCACGACCTATGGCCTTTTTATCTATACCCTGCTCCTTGAGCTTCTCGGTAACCTTTACCTCCGTAGCTATCGCCGCATGGTCTGTGCCGGGCTGCCACAATGCTTCATAGCCCTGCATCCTCTTATATCTGATAAGGATATCCTGCATGGTATTATCCAGAGCATGGCCCATATGCAGCTGTCCGGTAATATTTGGCGGCGGCATAACTATGGTAAATGGTTTTTTGCTCTTATCTACCTCTGCGTGAAAATACTTTTTATCCTCCCATTTTCTATACAATCTGTCCTCAATCTGGGAAGGATCATAGGTCTTTTCTAATTCCTTCATAATAACTGGTCTCCTTTATGTTTCACTTTTAGTTGTCCTTTGCTTATACAAGCTGCTGTCTGAACTGATCCTTCAGCTCCGACAGGATGGCATCCATCCTTCTGTCATAGTCCTCTATATGACCGTTCAGTCGATTATATATGGCCTTTTGCACTTTATTATAAATAGGCATCTCCCGGACATCCTCCTTGGAATCGCCTATCTCCATCATAATATTATCAAACATGTCAGCCGGCATGCCCCGACGCGCAAGCTCCTTTTGCAGTGTCGCCGAATCCTCCGTGACAGCTACCACACAGAAATATTCTATCAGAGATTCCCTGTTGGCATTTAGCGGATATGCCTTCAGGAAATATTCCTTTGCTTCCGTCATCTGCAGATTTCCTGCCAGAGCTACTGCCTTATTATGGTATACATTTCCCAGAAATACATCTCTTATTTTTTCCTTTTCGAGCCGCTCTATTATATCATCATATATAGCTCCCGCCTTAATATAATGCCTGTATCTGAGATAACCGTCAGCCCTTAGCTTTTCCAGCTCATAATCCTTCATGTTCCGCAGTCTCTGACACTCCGCCATAAATAAACGAACCTCTTCATTCGAGTAATAATTTCCGGCCATCAAAATCTCTACCATCATGTCCTGGATGAAGGAATTTTTGCTCAGCATGAAATTCAGCTTTTCGGAAAGCTCCGGCATATCTATCTCATTCTCAATCCATTGAATCAGCTTATGAGATATATCCTCATCAGCTATCAGAACCACGTTATTGTATATGTAATAGCACAACTCCTCATAAGAATATACAGCCATCTTGGTGTTAAGGAAAATATATGGATTTTCTGCTGTTTTTGTCTTGCAAACTATTATTTTACCCATTTGCGGTACTACCTCCTCAGATCAAATTCCTTCCTGTATATCTTATTTGTAGTAGGAAACATACTTCCAAAGCCTTCATCTCTCAAAATCACTGCGCCTCTTATGGCATCATAAAATTCCGCCTCGAGAGATATCTTTGTGGTCTTAGGTGGCCGCTTCGGAAGTCCGTGGATTTCAATGGTCTCCTTTTCCTTATCGCCGGTAAGTACATTTCTGTATACCAGATTGAGTCTGGCCGTGTCATCCACAAACAGTGCAATCTTGCCCTTAGTATTAAACCACTCCTCGCCAACGAATGCAATAGGTACAAATGTATCATTTTCATCCATAAGGCTGATTCCTATCTCCCATTTCACAGTATAATCTGTATCTATAAAATTCGTCTGTCGGAATTCATCATGCTTGCCGCCAAATGCTCTGAGGCAAGCGCCCTTTGTATAGATATTCTGACCTACGAATACACGTCTGCCCTGGCACAGCACACCTGCTGATGTCTTCATCCAGTTATCTGTAAAGCCGAGCCCCGTCAGAAATACTGACGATATATAATGCTCCGACATACATTCCTTTGCTATCTCTGCAAATTTATCATCCAGCTCGTCTCTGTCCTGTTTGAAATCCGCATAATTCAGTCTGTCCCTCATATCAGTATGTGTTACCTTTACGACATTCGGCATCTTGCTCCTTGATATGTCGACCCTGTAATAATCAAGCCCCGACGTTCCAAAATCAAACAGCGCCACACTGTTATTTCTCAGAGATTCCGGCTGATTAAATATATAATATAATCCACTGTCCAGATGACTTACGATCTTGAAATAATCCTGAGTCAGATTAAGCTTTTGTCTGAGGCCTGATAACGCCTTTATCATCCGTTCATCTATATCAGCAACCGTGACCACAAGTCCTGACAACACGCTGTCCTTATGCTTGTCCAGGAAATTATTGATGTGTAGCATGAGCATCTTTACCAGCAGCTCCTTTGCTTCATATAAGGTGTCACCGATTTTTATCGTCTCTCTGTTTAGCACCTTATCATAGATGCGGTCAACCAATATGCCGTCCTCCTTAAATCTGCTGGAGGATGCAGAGCTTCCCGCACTCCACAGGCCTTTTTCTCCGCTGGCACCATTTGCTGACTCCTCGCTATAAAAGAGGATATTTGGAAGCAGATATGTCCCCTTTGATTCATTTTGGTAGACCGACTCTGGCTCTCCTGTATCCTGATTATAAAAGCTCAGCTGCGTATACTCAGGGCTTAAATCCATGCCCAGAAATAATTTGTTGTCAGACATCTATGCGCCCTCCTTGCTACAATATCTTGAAGTTTTCCTCAAAGAAATGAGTGTTATTCAGATATGTGTCCATTGCCTGTATCAGGTCCTGATCGTTCCTGGTTTCCTGACTTACTATCATACTGTTTATAAGCTCAAATCTGTTGCTGTTCTTTTTATGATAGCTGGTATCCTTTAATATGTTGCTTTCGACGATTTTTGATGTGCCGGAGACAGAGCTGTCTATAGAATACAGCAGCGTCTCTCCATGAAACACTACCAGCTCCTTCACATATATACCGGCTATTATCTCATTCATCCTTTCGGATTTGTACTGAGCCATGCTGGTGCTTTCCTGTCCGAAGCTGTAGCTGACCCAAACCTGTCTGCCGCTTTCTCCCTTAAATATCAGATATGTATTAAAAGTCATATTTGCAGGGATATTGACAAATGAGGCAAATTCCTTAAAGAATGGCAGTATCTTGCCACAATCGATAAAATGCTTCACATTCACGGTTATCCAGTTTACCTGCTCCGACGTATATCTGCCCTTACTGCTAAAGTAATACAGAGCCGCCATACGGGATATCTCATCCGTTATATTCTGCTTCAATATCTCCTTATAGAGGCACTCCATGACAAATGCCGGTATCTTTATATCCTTTATCAGATATCTGTAGGCGCAATATCTGAGGAAGGCCTTGATGACCATGCCACGGCTTCTGCCCTTGTAATATACCTCAAATACATCATAGATGGAATCCGTATAGGCATCCGCAAACATCATCTGCGCCAGTATATTTTCCGAGAGCAAATCGATATTTCGATAGCTCACATCCACGGATTTGAACAGATGCGCCATATCCTCCAGAGTTCCGTTATAATTATTTATCAGATATTCCAGCACCTTTTCTCCTGCGTAGCCCCTGCTGTTCAGGTATACGCAGATAGCCAGCAGTGTCTGGTTCTCCATATATTTCTTATCGCTTATGCCATATTCGGCGAGCTTTATCAGATAATCCACATCCACATCCATAAAGCCAAATTTCTGTACGGCAAGGAATGCGGCATCATGCATCCGCAGAGCGATATAATAATTGATAATTCTGCCCGCATCAGCCGGCATCAGATAATCCAAATCCAGCTTTGCGAGATATTTTGCGAGTATCTCACTGTCATAATTTTCATGGTAATATTCGACCATATTGAGCAGAGCCTTCTGCTTCACACTATAGCTCAGCTCCGTGCAGGTAGTAATATCCCTTGCGATATTTACCTCCCTGGCATCCCTGTAGGTAAATGTGCCGATATTATTATAATTATATAACAGCAGCCGATAATCCTTTGGATTGTATGTCTGACATATATCGAGATATGCCTTCTCATCCACGATCCTCTCCAGTCTGTATGGAACCGTGCTCGTATATCTGTCTCCTCTGGCATCGAGCATCGTAATAACGGCGGATGGAGATATTATCTCCACATATGCTTCTCCGTTTCTGACAGGTATCGAAACATCCTGCTCGAGCTCCTGATGTGTCACAATGATGGACACTATATTTTTATTTTTACATACAAACTTTCTCTTGAATATGATGTTTATCAGCTTTGACGCAAACTCGCTGCTGACGGTTTCAGGATCGAGAAATTCATCATAGATAACCGTCAAATCATCGCTTACCTCGCCTCTGACTATCATCTTTTCCATGAAGCTCTCTATCGCCGGGATATAATCCTGATATACGTTTCTGTGACGATCCTTATTAAATATCACATTTGCGTACAGATATGCCAGCTCGTCTTCATTTAACGTGTTCTTGTAGTTGAAATATCTGAGTATTGCTTCCGGTATCTCATCATATGTGGCTTTGTTCATGCTCTTTATGAAGCATTCCGAAAGTCCGACATATTTTAAGTCTGCCGCCACGGCATCCTCATAATATTTGTGATAGCAGGTGTCATGTCGGCTGTTCCTTATGAGCATGGAGCAAATGACAGACAGTATCTGTAAGTCCTTTTTATTTGCATACAGCTGCTCTAAAAGTCTGAAGGTATGTATATCAAATTCCTTCATTCTGGACGCCGTCTTTACAAATTCGACTACGACATCCTCAGATAGAAATGCGTGTCTGATGCCCCATCGAAGCGACGATATCTCAAGCGGCGAGATGCGCTTCATCATAAGCGGCTGCTTATTAAACATATCACAAATCTCAAAATATATAACCGGGCTGTTTACGCCCTCCTCATACAGCTTCGCAATATCCTCATACAAAACCCATTTGTCATCTGTAAATCTCTGATCGACAAAAAGAAGCAGCCAGAAGTAAAAGAGCTTGTTTTCCCCTTTATCAAACTCGGCACGCACGCGAGCCGCGGTATCGCTAATCATATCCTTGTCTTTGGTCAGCAGTGCCTTCAGATAGCTGTAATAGCACTCCTCCATCGCATCTGAGTTTTTATTTTCAGTATCAGCGTCTATCCTTACAAATTCCTGCTCCACCAGATCCTTGTCTCCATTTAGCAGATGCATATGGAGCAGGCCCAGTCTGTACATGTTATCCTCCGGCTTATATGTCAGCATGACATTTAAAGCATCTGACGACGCCTTGGTATATTCATACAGGGATATCTTATCCGTTCTGAAATCTATATATGATTCTATGAGCTTTTCCTGATTTTTCTTGAAGATAAAACGGTCATGGCTGGTTTTAGGATTTACCTTGGTTCTGGCAGGTCTTGCTATTCCTACCTTGATGCTTATGACCTGATATGTATTCGATATATTTATATATCCTGCATTCACTCCCTCCGGTATTTTTTCCGGATCGATTAGAAAATCCAGCCTGCAGTTATTTCCGATAAAATCCGCAGCCTTTATCCTCGTCTTTTCCGGTATCAGAAAGTCGCAGTCAGCACTTACCTTTGTATGTGTGTAGCCCCAGGTGTTTTTATTTATCATCAAAGATGCGCGAACTATTTCCTCCGGCAGCTCTACATTTATCTCCTTCTGAGACACAGTCAATGTGAGTGCACGCTTCTTGTGCATATAAACGAGAAATTCTTCCATGGCCTGATTGATGGAAAGACTCAGATTCAGGCTCTCATAAACTCTTTTTGCTTTTTCATCATTATTCAGAAATGTCCTGACAAAATCCTCACTATCAAATATCTTTATGGCCTTGTCCCAGTTCGTCTCCGCAAACTGCGCAAACTGAAACAGATCAAACAGCTTTCTGTCCTCAGCCACCTCGATATATGGAGGTATGATCTCTATGGCATACGGCAGGCGGAACTCGCCTCCGTCTGTGATTACATTTATATTTCCCTTATATACCTTACCCCGCTCCAAGCCTCTTGCATCAAAAGAATATTTTATTTTATTTTTTTTACCTACGAAGGTATGACTGTCAAAATTTATAATATAATGGCTGTCATACACCATCAGCTTCACAGGAATGTCGTTCAGTGTCCTAACCGTAAACTCTCCCGTATAAACTGTACCTGATTCGATATTCAATTCCAGCTTCGTAATCGATATCTCTACCTTTGGACGAAGAACGTCAAATTCGCCTCTGGCATACTGCTCTACAATACTCTTCATAAATTAAATCTCCTAAAAGCAATTCAAGACTTGTATTTAAATCCCGGAATCTGTATAATTAAATAAGCGGTCATATATTTGATTATAGCAAAATTAAACATTTTTTTAAACTATATATTAGAAAAAGAGGAATTTTTTATGAGTAAGAAAGCACCAAACCTGTCAACTGACAATCTTTTAGTACAAAATGAGACTGTCAGATTTGATTTAAATCTCAATCCTCTCGGGATTCCGGAATCAGTTTCAAACTCCATAAGCAACAATGTTTATGCTCTGTCAGAATATCCTGACTCAGCATATAAGCGTCTGAAGGAAAGCATTTCTCATTACTGCGGCGCAGCAGGAGACAGCATTATGATAGCAGGAAGCTCCTTCGAATTCATCAAGCTGCTTGTAGAATTTGTAAGACCAAAGAAGGCTCTTCTGATAACACCCGGTTCTAATCGCTACGAAAATATCCTCAAGCTAAACGGCTGCGAAATCATCCGCTATAATCTAAAGGAGGAGGACGACTTTGTTCTTGATATCGCTGATTACATAGCACATCTGAATGAAGAGCTGGATATGGTATTTATATCAAATCCAAATACCGCAACCTCTGGCGTGGTAGACCGCGAGTCACTCGAATTTATCGCAAAAATCTGTGCCGGAAACGACATCTTTCTCGCGATAGATGAGGAATATATGGATTTTGTAAAGGATAAGGACGACTGCACAGCCATTCCTCTTACCGAGGAATATGAAAATATGGCAGTGCTCCGCAACACCACGAAGTTTTTTGCAGTACCGGGGCTCGGGCTCTCCTACATGATTACATCAAATATGATTTTCCGCAAAACGATGGAGATAGCAGGCTTTCCTTACGGCATCACAAAGCTGGCTGAGGCCTGCGGCATCGATATGTTTCTCGATGCGTCATATATCAGCCGATCCGAATCCCTGATATCGACAGAACGAAATCTAGTCTACTCAGCGCTAATGAGCCGCAAGACTATAAAGCTCTACAAGCCTGCAGCAAACTTTATCCTGGTCCGGCTGTTAAAGGAGGAGCAATATGCCGGTGAGGTCAGAGAATATTGCATCAACCAGGGTCTGTACATAAGAGACTGTTCCGATATAGAAGGTCTGGGAAATAATTATATCAGATTCTGTTTTATGAATCCCAAGCAGGATGACCTGCTGGTCAACACGGTTCTGGAAATCGTATAAAATATATAATAATAAATTGGAGGAATAAAAAGCATGGAAAGAAAAGAAGCAATCAAATTATACTCATCCTATAACAACGCACTTGATATCAAGGTCGTAAATGGACATTTTGCAACAAATCATTCACACATCAACCAGTATATAGACATGACCACGATAAAGGTCAGAAGAAAGATGGCTCTGGCCGCTGCCCGTTCCATGGCTACCGAATATATGGCATCATCCATAGTTGACACAATCGTCTGCATGGATGGCACAGAGGTCATCGGAGCCTATCTCGCAGAAGCGTTAACCGATAACGGCATCGTATCTATGAACCAGCATCAGACCATCTATATCGTCACTCCTGAGGTACACAGCTCAGGTCAGCTGATATTCCGTGACAACCTGCAGCCTATGATTCAGAACAAGCATATTCTTTTGCTGCTTGCCAGCGCTACAACAGGCAAGACCATCAAGCAGAGTGTGGAATGTATCGAGTACTATGGCGGAACGATTACAGGTATCTCAGCTATTTTCTCAGCTGCACCGACCGTAAACGGTTTCCCTGTACATACGTTATTTGATATCAAGGATTTGCCTGATTATAAGTCATATCCTCATGATGAATGCCCTATGTGCAAGGCAGGCTCACGTATCGAAGCTATCGTAAACAGCTACGGATATTCAGCCTTATAACAGTATTTTTGTCATCCTTAAATATATATTGAGCAGGGCTTTCGCCCTGCTCTTTCTATATATATCTTGCTTTAATCCTTTTTTTGTAAATCACCAACGCCACGATGCACATCAGTATCAATACCAGCACCACCCATACCACAGACGGCACATCCTTTATATTAAAGCATCTGACATCTATCCACATCTGGTTTATCCGGGCATTTGCCTCATCATCAAAATACTGCATAACCACGCTTCGCTCTATGACATCTTCTGTCGGATACTGCGCATAAACCTGCCGCTTTACCTCAGCCGCGGGTACCTGGATCACATAATCGGTATCACTGTTATCTCCGAAAAAGAAGTAACCCAGCTGATAATCCACGACATCCTCCTCCATCTCATCAGCGCCATAGCACCAGTCAGCATATAAAAACATCGTATCATCATCACCGCCGGATATGACGGAGGTATATCCGATATAATACATATTTCTTACAGCATTATCCGGTCTCGAAAGGAAGTTTATAAAGCTTTCCGCCGCATGCTGCTTTCTTTCGTCCTGAGAGATGCCACTCTTTAGCATGACCCATCCGTCAAAGTATATATTAGTACACTCCTTGGGAACGGCAAATTCCAGTCTGAAATCATCCTCATCCGCCTGATCCATCGCATATACGGCATCGCCCGACCACTGATAATTTGCAAGCACCTTGCCGCTTACCATATCCGACTTACCGCTGTCCGTCTCAAATGAGTACACGTTATCCTTTACATCCTGCAGATAATCCTGCACCAGCGCAACGGTTTCAGGAGACACGTCATTCATTTCCTCGGCAAGAGTTTCCGCATAATCATCGGAATTTATAAATTCCTCATCTGTCAGCATATCAGACTTCACAGCTCCAAGTGCCGCGAAATACGAATCTCTTACATTATCCTTTATAGTTATCTGACGGCTGAAGTCTGAGTTGTTTATAATACTCCATGTAGAAGCCTCTTCCTCGGTTACCTCCTCCGGATTGTAGAGTATGCCTGTCACGCCCCACATATATCCAGCTGCATATTTACTCCAGCTCTCTCCGTTTATCTCATTCTCCTCAAATATCTCTTTTATATAAGGAGACACGCCGTTTATATAATAATTATATTCGTCCGACTCATCAAAGAACTCATCCGAAAATGGCACCAGAGCGTCCTCCGCCATAAGCTTCATGATCATATAATCCGAAGGACACACGAGATCATATACATCTCCTATGGTAAGCATATTATAGAGATCCTCATTTGTACCAAAGCAGGAATACTCTACCTCTACCTTGATACCATAGGTCTCATAATACCACTCCTCAAAGTCAGATATCATATCATTTGCGCCAAATATTATCTGTCCGTCCTCAAGCTCTATGGCCTCTTCCTCGTCCCAGTCGCCTTCATCTATATATTCCTCCCAGTTGCACACCCGGAGGACCACAACGTCATCAGCCGCAGATGCCACATATGTACCCGTAACCGTATTTCCTCCATCTGCTCCAAGGCAGATTATCGCTACCGTGATGAGAACCATGAGCACAGAAACTGTTTTCTTTATCATACTCTGTCACCTGCCCTTTCCTTGCTCTTCTTACGAGAACCGATATTCATGCAGGCAACCACTACCAGCACTATGATAAATATCAGCGTAGAGAGCGCCCAAAGCGCCGTCTTGATCGTAGTATGCGAGCCCTTTGTCGCATTTACTACGTATGTGCTTATCGTGTCGAATGTAGCCGGCTTCGTATATGTAGCTATAAAATAGTCATCGAGCGCGAGCGTTACTGCCAGTGCAAATCCGGAGATTATGCCCGACATAATCTGAGGTATCACAACCTTATATAACGCCTGAAACGGTGATGCCCCAAGGTCAAGCGCAGCCTCATAGAGACTGCCGTCCATCTGCTTGAGCTTTGGCATGACCGACAGATATACAAACGGCGCCGACAGCACCACATATCCTGCCACCAACGGCACAAACGTATCCTTGCTTATACCAAAGACTATAACCAGCAGGATGCATATCGAAAATCCTGTAACAACATCCGCATTTACTACCGGCACCTGGTTAGCCGTATTTATAAATGCAGCCGTGCCCTTTTTGGAATAAAATGCTCCGATGGCTCCCAGCGTACCCAGGATGGTTGCTATAGCAGCCGAGGACAGCGCCAGAAGGACCGTGCCTACTATCATGTCCCTGAGCTCTGGCGTGGTAAATAACGTCACATAGTTATGCATGGAAAATGCTCTTATAACTCCTATCTGGGTGGCATCAGTAAAGCTGTATACACCAAGTATCAGTATAGGCGCATACAAAAATACCAGCACCAGACATATAAATAATATTGAAACTGTCTTTTTCATCATAGCAGCGCACCTCCTCTAGCATTTGCATCATCAGCACCGGATTTGTTTGTAAGAAGTGTAAAGATGCAGATAATAGCCAGAAGCACCAGAGCTATCATGGAACCGTTGTTCCAGTCATAAGCTGAGAAGTAGCTTCCTATCAGACTACCCATGATATATGTGCTGTTATACAGCATATCCAGCACGACATAATTTGTCATCGCAGGGAGAAATACCATGGAAATACCGCTTATTACTCCCGGCATCGAAAGCGGGAATATAACCTTTGTAAAGACCTGTCTGCTATCAGCGCCGAGGTCACTTGCTGCCTCCACCAGGCTGTTATCCAGCTTCATGATGGTGGTATAGATAGGCAATATCATAAATGGCAGGAAATCATATGTCATACCAATTACCGAATTGATGAAAGGGTAAAATGCCAGATTTCCTTCTATCATCGTGAGAATCTCTTTTAATGCCGTAAGCCTGAGTGTGAAATTAATCCACATAGGCATGACAAATATCATAATTACCACAGACTTAAATCTGATGTTGCTTCTGGCCAGTATATATGCCACCGGATAAGCCAAAAGCAGGCAGACACAGGTAGTGGTAAATGCCATTACCGCGCTGTAGCACAGCGTTCCCATAGTATTTGGGTCTGTAAAAAATCCCGTCAGATTTGATATGGTAAAATGTCCTTCGCCATTTGTAAATGCATAATATGCTATAACAAACAGCGGAAGTATAACAAATATAATAAGGAAAATGCCATATGGAATGCCCAGCATTTTTCTTGAAAAAATCCTTCTGTTCAATCAGCATTCCTCCTTTATTTCTTCAGTTCAAATGTTATCTTTTCCTTCGGAATAACAAGACTTACATAGTCTCCCATATTCCACAAGTATTCATCGTGCACAATAAAATCCTCGTCGAACTCGGTTCTCACAACATAGCTGTAATGGTCGCCCTTGTATATAAGATTTATGATATGACCGCGTATCAGGCCCTCGTCCTTATCATCACTCATCGTTATATCGTTCGGCTTTATATTAAGCACAACCTTAAGCTTATCGGTATCTATACTTTCGCCGTTTGTATCAACCAGAATTTCATCTTCATTAAAATGTGCCCCGTAAATAAGCTTCGTCAAATCACAGAGAGGCTCATCATCTTCATCTGGAAAATCAATTCCAAGCCTGTAATTTTTGTCAATGCCCGACTCAATGCGGTTAATAGATTTTTCAGCCATCATGATATGGATACCGTCCGGCTCAATCAGGAGTCCGACCTCGGTTCCAACTTTAGCTACCTTTGTTGACTGTATCACTATCTCATTTTTTCCGGACAAAACGGTTATTTCATAATGTATACCCTTGAATACCACCGAGATAACCTCGCCCTTTATCGCTCCTTCTTCAGGTGTTGTGATGATTATATCCTCCGGTCTTACAACTGCATCAACCTGGGTTCCTGTTTCTACATCATCAAGGCATACAAATTCGGCACCGCAAAATCTTACCTTTAGCTTATCCGTCATGATACCATTGAAGATGTTGCTCTCGCCGATGAAGTCCGCAACAAATGCATTTTTCGGTTCGTTATAAATATCCTCTGGAGTTCCTATCTGCTGGATCTTGCCCTCTGACATAACTATGATTTTATCAGACATTGTAAGGGCTTCTTCCTGGTCATGTGTTACATATATAAATGTAATACCCAGATTGTCATGCATCTCTTTGAGCTCGAGCTGCATCTCCTTACGCATCTTTAAGTCGAGTGCACCGAGCGGTTCATCAAGAAGCAGTATCTCTGGCTCATTTACCAGTGAACGTGCGATAGCAATACGCTGCTGCTGTCCGCCCGAGAGTGTCGTTACCTTTCTGTCTTCAAAGCCTTCGAGGTCCACCATCTCCAGAACCTTTTTTACCTTTTTTTGTATCTCATCCTCCGGCAGCTTTGCAAGCTTCAGACCAAATGCGATATTGTCATATATATTCAGATGCGGGAAAAGTGCATATCTCTGAAATACCGTATTTATCGGTCTTTTATTTGGCGGCAGGTTTGTGATATCCTTGCCGTTTAACAGGATTTCTCCTGATGTAGGCAGTTCAAATCCGGCTATCATCCTGAGTGTTGTCGTCTTTCCACAACCTGAAGGGCCAAGGAAGGTAATAAACTGACCCCGCTCGACCTCCAAATTGAAATCCTTTACTGCGGTAAAGCTGCCGTCAAATACCTTCGTGACGTGTTTTAATTCGATTATATTTTTGGAATTGTTACTCATCCTTCATCTTCTCCTCTATGGTAAATTGTGAACGTTGTCATTGTAACATGAGAAATGAAATGTTGATATCTTTTTTTGAAAAAGAATTTATATTATGGTTTTTGTGGAGAAATTCTTAATTATATTTTTTGACGCTCATTTCGATAATTTTTCTTCGCCTGATTTATAAGTATAATACCAGCAGCTGGATAATTGCTGCCGTCCATACAAATATAACCAGATAAAGCTTTGCTGCCTTTTTCACATTATCACCTCCAGGATGCCTGTATT
>X287_Common_Brushtail__coassemble_66_pt1 | contig 20542 bp, 13 predicted proteins | sample X287_Common_Brushtail__metabat2_low_PE_009 | metagenome-assembled genome bin X287_Common_Brushtail
GACTGGCGATGGTCTGGTAGTATTAAAGGATGGAGAAAAAGTTACCGTAACGGTTACGGCCACAGATGATACAGGTGTATCAAAGATAGAGTGTTATAAGGATGATGACACAACCCCTTATAAGGAAAAAACTGTCAGTCCGACGTCGACATATACCAGTCAGACGTTTGATTTAAGCGATGCCGGAACATATACATTCAAGGCATATGATGAAGCAGGAAATAACGTCACGGCTAATGACTATGTAAAGGTTGATATACTGGCTGAACCGGAGGTTACGGTTTCCCTTACAAATGACGCGACATATCTTGAAAAGAGACTGAATTCTTATGGCTTAATAATAAATACTAAAGGATTTAAAATTAATGTTACAGCTTCATGGAAAACAAAAAATGATGTAGATGTATCAAAATATGTGAAAGCAAAACTCTGTTATAGCCTTGCAAACAGTACAGTAACAAAAATGACTATGACTTATAACAGTAATGAAAGTACTTGGTCTGGATCATATGATGTTGGAACAAATAGCAGTAAAAAGGTTCTTATCATATATGTAGAGGATCTTTTTGGTAATAAGTCTGACGTTTGCAAAACATCAAACAACCTGATATTCGTAGATAATGACGCACCAACGATTACGATTAATAATATATGTCTCGGTGACAACGTTTCAAAGACAGAATCTGAATATGATGCACTGACGGAATCAGAAAAATGGGCAAAAGGAGTTAAAATAGATGCAAAGGTGACAGAAAATAGCTCATCTATTGCGACGATATCGTATACTATAAAGGACAGTTCAGGAGATACTCGCGCATCCCAAACGCTTTTTTCTGATACAGATGGCAATACATATGAAAAAAGCATATTGATAGATAGTAACGTGACATCCGGCCTGGGTACCGGTGTGTACACACTTATTCTAGAAGCAAAAAACTATCTTGACTTGACCACAACATCAGAGCTGACATTTTATGTAGATAACGATGTCCCGACGATAAGCGTAGAGAGTGATTCCTATGATTGCAATGTAGATAGTATAGATGATGCTAATTATTACAAAGAACACTATATAGTAAGAGACGACAAAGAGACACTTACTATCAGCGCTGATGATACTGCCAGTGGAGTAGCCAGTGTTGCTATATCCCTGGATGGCACTTCGCAGAGCATAACACCAGATAGCGACGGTAACTATGAATTAAAACTGAATGATCAAGGATATCATACTGTAGAGATTACGGCAACAGATAAAGTTGGAAATAATGTAACAAAAACGATTTATCTGGTTATAGACAGCTCGGGGATAAAGCAGACCACGACTGTTACTGTCACATATAATAATGCTGCTACAAAAACCTATGCTGACAGCGAGATACCAGAGATGATAATCTTAGGCTCAGATGTGGCAAGTGTAAATGTAGCATATACGGCGAGCGGATTTGGCATAGAGGCAGCTAATACTTCAAGTGTAATATATTACGCTTCGGGCTCTACTTATCCAACAAACTCCGAACCATATAATAAAACTACTGATACTTCAGGTAACACTACAACCGTAACCATGGGTTACACCATAACCCTGTCATCAGACAACGAAGGAAAGTATGTAGTGAATTTTGGCGCGGCAAAGACGATAAATACAAATATAGCCCCTGTATCTCAGAATGTGACCTTCGTATATGATAAGACAGCACCGACTGTGACAAAGGCAAGCTTCGAGGGTGCTTCCGGCTCATATGACGAGAGCGACGGCACGCCGGTATATGTATACAAGTCAGGTACTACACCGACCATAGAGATTACATGTACTGATGCATACAGCATAGACTCATATGAGATAACAGACGCATCCGGAAATGTACTAAAGACTGGCACCGTCACAAAGACCAGTGAAGCGGATGGCATAGTAACATACTCCGGCAGCATCGGTCTGGAAAATTACACCTCAAATCAGATATATACTGTAATAATAAATTTCACTGATAAGTCTGGAAATACAGGCACTATAACCAGTGGAGATAAAAATAGTAAGGGAGAGATAATATTAGGCAAATTTGTAGTTGATACGACAAAGCCTACAGTAACTATCTCAGATGTAAGCTACTATAACGCTTCAAGCGTTTCACTGAAATTTACCGCTACAGATAATATATGCTGCAAGGGAAGCACCATTTACTACAGAGTAAATAATGGTTCATATCAGAGCCTGTCTACGACAGCTTCTGATGGAAAGACCATCACGGCAAGCATTCCATTCAAAGAGGAAGGTACCTATGAGGTAAGCATCGGGATATCTGACCTCGCAGGAAATACCAGCTCAGGGGTTACAAAGAAATTTATCATTGACAAGACCGGAGCTGAAGTGACCATTACAGGTATACCGGAGAACAGGCGCACACAGGGTACGGATGTAAATATACAGCTGGACGATAACTTTGCCATGAGCGCTGATGATTATACACTCATCATGCACTGTCTGACGGTAGATGGCGACAGAACAGATACAGTGATATCATTTAGCAGGAGCGGCTCAAAGACACTCGTTGCAAACGCTTCATGCTATGAGAAATCAGGAAAAGCATGCTACTACTGGTTCACTATCACAGGCACGGATAAGTCCGGCAATAAGATACAGGGTACAACAAACGGCACATATATATCGACAGGCTTTTATGTAGATAATACAGATCCTGTGATTACCATATCACCTGTACCATCGGCTACAAATGGCGGATATTATAATACCGGCATATCATTTAAGGTAAATGTAGTAGAGCAGTATGATAAGCTTGCCGGAAAGGTAGTTATAACAGATGCGAATGCATCAGTAAACGGTGACAAAACCGACACACGTACTGCTTCATCTGCGAACGCTACATATACAGTTTCGAGAAGTACACAGGGTATATATAACCTGACAATAACGGCTACAGATGCATTTGGAAATTCTACTTCAAAGAATGTGTCATTTGTCATAGATAAAGAAAAGCCGGTTATTACACTTGGCGCGGTAAAGAGCAACAATACGACGAATGTTACGCTGCCGGTTACTCTGACTGACAAGTACAGAGGATATTCATATGTCATCCATGTAACGAGAAAGGATGCATCTGGAAATGTCGTATATGACGCTGATTATGATGCAGGCACATGGAACAGCACAAGCAAGAGTTTGAGTCCGACATTTACGACAGACGGCGATTATACTGTCACGGTAACAGCTACCGATAAGGCAGGAAATGAAGCTGTAGCACAGACTGCCACCTTCAGAATAGATAAGACAGCACCGGTTCTTTCAATCACAGGTGTGAATGATACTCAAACCTCAGGCTGCACGGCAACCATGAGTATAGATGAGGCATTTTCATTCACATATGATGGAGCGACAAGCACCGCAAATGTAACGATAACAAAGCGTACAGATGGTTCGGCTGAGAGCACGATAGCTACTATGGATTTGGGTGATTTCTCAAGCTCAAATCCGCACACCACCTCATATAGCTTTAGCGAGGATGGCGAGTATACGATAACCATGACCGCAACAGATGCCTGTGGAAATACCGCAGCTCAAGTATCAAAGACATTTAAGGTGGACTCCACTGCCCCTGTCATAGCAGCAGCTACTAGAGACAAAGACTACATATCCGTCGACTCATACGCTACAGTAGGTAGTGCCGAGGGCGAGGATGCAAACTATGTCATCATGGACGTGGATATAACAGAGGCCTTCTACAGCTCAAATGATGTAACCTTCACCGTCATGAAGGATGGCGAGGATGTATCTAAAAGCTACTTTGGAGCGTATGTCAACAGGGCAGAGCAAAGCTCAGTCGAGCAGAAGTTTGAAGAGGATGGCGTATATACAGTAAGCATAACAGCAAAGGATGCCCTGGGAAATGAAGCGGAAACCTACAGCATAGTATTTACCCTTGATAACACGGCACCTACCGTAAACAGCACCACGGTTCAGGCAGACTTTAGGAGTAAAGCAGACGAAAATGGCGATATACTGTTAAATGCAGCTGACTTTGATGGCATCAGAGAGATGGGCTATGAAGCATTATGGACAGTAAACGATACCTCGATATTTACCGTTGAATGTCTGATGGATGGCGTAGAGCTTGTAGACTTCACGGATTTGGAGGATGGCTACCACAAGATAGTAATCACGGTTACTGATGAAGTAGGCCATGTGACTGAGAAGGAGTTTGAATTTACCTATGACGGTACTGCACCGCGTATCCTTATCACGGGAGTAGATGACGGCGCGACTGTAAATGAGGAATTTACACTTCGTATCTCTCTCGAAAACAGTGAGGATACAATCACAAGCATCATCATAAACGGAACAGAGATAGACCCTATACTCTATCAGGAGACAAATACCTATGAGATGCAGGTTACAGAATATGATGATTATATCATACAGGTTGAAGCAACCGACCTTGCAGGGAATACGGCGTCGACATTTGATGAGACCACAGGAGAGTATTTCAGCTTTACCTTTGGAGAGAAGATGTCGCCTGTAGTCATCATTATCATAATCATTGCTGTGCTGCTTATCGCTGCATTGATTGTGTTCCTGGTACTCAAAAACAAAAAGAAAAAGGACTAGACGTGTGTGTATTGTGCACGTTAAATAAACAGGCAGGGGTCAAACACCCCTGCCTTGTTTATTTTATATACTAACAGTAATATATGTACTGACATTGCATAAGTTCAAAACGGAATCGCTCCCGCTCGGTTGTCCACGTAGCGGTACTAAATTCGCATCTATAGATGCTCATTAAGTGCCGACGTGTACAAACGTTCCTTTTTTTGAACATATGCAATGTCAATACATAATAATATTTTTATAAGGAGATGAAGTATGAAGGCAGTAGTGTTTGACATGGATGGTGTCCTTACAGACACAGAAAAGATATATCGTATATATTGGAAGCAGGAGGGCATGAAGCTCGGCCTGTCTGAGGAGGAAATGACTGTCATATGTGACAGGATAGCAGGAGGCACACGAAAGACAAATGCCGGCGTCTTTAAGGAAAAGCTCGGTGAGGATTTCGATTATATGTCCTACAGAGCAAGGGTAATGGAAGAGTTTAACAGGCATATACATGAACATGGCGTGGAGCTAAAAAGCAATGTCAGGGAAACCCTCGAATATCTGAAGGAAAAAGGAGTGCGGCTGGCAGTAGCTACCTCAACCTACAGAGAGAAGGCCGAGGAGCGTCTCCAGATGGCTGGCATATATGACTATTTTGATGCCATGATATATGGCGATGACATAGAAAAAGGAAAGCCCGAGCCGGACATATATCTAAAGGCATGTGAGGCACTTTCCGTATCGCCAAAGGATGCGGTAGGTGTCGAGGACTCAATCAATGGAGTTATAGCGTCCTCCGCTGCGGGCCTCTACACCGTCATGGTGGTGGACCTCATTCCTCCAAATGCTATAACAAAAGAAAAAGCAAACCAAATCGCAGAAAATATTTCCATCCTGACAGACATATATAAAAGTACATGCTCATATATATAACTATATGGTAGTTGTAGAGAGGAGAAATATATATGTCTGTCGGCACAAAGCTTCTTAATCTTTTGAAATCCCTGCTGATTTCGTACATCATAACCGGTATATTGCTGCTTATAATAGCATTTGCCCTGTACAAATTTGGCATCAGCGAGAACGTCGTAAACCTTGCTATCATAGCAGTATATGTGGCAGCGTCGTTCGTAGGTGGCTTTATCACGGGGAAGCTGGTAAAAGAGAAAAAGTTTCTGTGGGGATTTCTGCTGGGACTGATGTACATGGTGGTTATAGGCATAGTTTCTTTCGTGCTAAATGGCACGATAAGCTTTAGCGGAAGCTCATTTTTCAGCGCATTTGTCATGTGCGTAGGAGGCGGCATGCTGGGCGGCATGTTAAGCTAAAAAAAACTTTTACTTTATGCCACTTTGTGTTATAATCCATCTATATGGCATTTTATAAGTATGCCGATATTTTTAAGGAGATGACACTCATGACAAGGATTAAAACATTAACCAACAAGACAATGAAGAACACTATGGTAAAGGGCGGATGCGGCGAGTGCCAGACATCTTGCCAGTCAGCATGCAAGACATCATGCACAGTAGGAAATCAGAGCTGTGAGAATACACAGAACAAGTAATCGAAACTGAAACAGTCATGCAAGGGGACCGTCTGTCAGACAGTCCTCTTTCATGCGTAGAGGAAATGACCTAAAGGAGAGACTATGGTTCATCAGTACAAAAACAATGGGTATAATATAGTACTGGATGTATGCAGCGGTTCGGTTCATGTAACAGATGATTTGGTGTATGATATTATAGAGCTTTATGAGGATCATACAAAGGAAGAGATAGCGGACAGGCTCAGTGAGTATGACTCATCCGAGGTATATGAGGCATATGAACAGGTGTCACAGCTGGTAGAAGACGGGACACTTTTTACAGAGGACATATATAAGGATTATATTATAGATTTCAAGAAGAGAAAGACAGTAGTAAAGGCGCTGTGTATAAACATAGCCCACGACTGTAACCTCTGCTGCAGGTATTGCTTCGCAGGAGAGGGAGAATATAAGGGCGACAGAGCGCTGATGCCGTTAGATGTTGCAAAGCAGTCACTGGATTTTCTGGTGGCACATTCCGGCAGCAGGAGAAATCTCGAGGTGGATTTCTTTGGCGGAGAGCCCCTTATGAATTGGGATGTGGTAAAACAGACTGTCGAGTATGGCAGGAGTCTCGAAGAAAAATATGACAAGAAATTCCGATTTACACTCACGACCAACGGCGTATTGCTAAATGATGAGATAATGGAATTTGCCAATAAGGAAATGGCAAATGTTGTGTTGAGTATCGACGGTCGAAAAGAGATACACGACCTGATGCGACCTACTCCAAATGGAAAGGGCAGCTATGATCTCATTCTGCCAAAGTTTAAAAAGCTCGCTGACAGCAGGAGAGCGTTGGGACTGAGCTATTATGTCAGAGGCACATATACCAGAAATAATCTCGACTTTTCGAAGGACGTGCTACATATGGCGGATCTCGGCTTTGATCAGATATCCATAGAGCCGGTCGTAGCGATGCCTGATGAGTCATATGCGTTTTCGGAGGAGGATCTGCCCGAGCTCCTCACACAGTATGACATCCTGGCGGAGGAAATGGTAAAGAGAAGGAGAGAAGGCAGAGGCTTTAACTTCTTTCATTTTATGATAGACCTGGAGGGCGGACCGTGCGTCGCAAAGAGATTGTCAGGCTGCGGTTCCGGCACCGAATACCTGTCGGTTACTCCTTGGGGAGACCTGTATCCATGTCACCAGTTTGTAGGTGAGGAAGGTTTTTGCATAGGAAATGTATTTGAGGGTATTAATAATCAGGAAATGGTAGATGAATTTAAATGCTGCAACGTATATGCCAAGGAAAAGTGCAGGGATTGCTTTGCAAGATTTTATTGCAGCGGCGGATGCGCAGCAAATTCATATAAGTTCCATGGAAATATACTGGATGCGTACGATATAGGCTGTGAGCTGCAGAAGAAACGTATCGAGTGTGCAATTATGTTAAAGGCCGCAGAGGCGGACGAAGATAAATAAAAAAGGAGATTTACAATGAGAAAAGCAAAGAGAAATGCGGTAGTTACTATAATTGCCTTTCTTCTTGTTCTGGGGTTGGCAGTCTACACAGCCATATTTGGTATAGGAGACAGAGGAAAGGTAGAGTATTTGAGCCTTGGTCTGGATCTGGAGGGCGGACTCAGCGTAACCTATGAGATAGAAGAGGATGATTATACTGCTACAGCCCTGGAGGATACGAAGGCAAAGCTCGAAAAGAGGATCGAGTCCTATACCACCGAATATAACGTTTACGAGGATGGCGTAGGCAAGATTACCTGTGAGATACCGGGAGTAACAAATGCAGAAGAGATACTGGATCAGCTCGGACTGGAGGGCACACTGGAATTCCTCGACCCTGAAAATTATGAGCTGTGGGCGAGCGGCGAGGAATATGAGGCAGCCCTTACCGGTGATGACATAAAGGATGCACAGGCATCCATAGAGGATAATGACAATGTGGTAAATCTTACATTTACCAGCGAGGGCGCGGAAAAGTTTGCTGAGGTAACAGCAGCAAATGTAGGAGATATCGTTTATATCATATTTGATGACGAAATCGTAAGTGCACCTACGGTAGAGCAGGAAATCACAGGCGGAAGTGCAGTTATCAATTCTATCAGCACATATGAAGAGGCTGACACGATAGCTACAACCATCAGAGGCGGAGCGCTTCCCCTCACACTAACACAGGTTCGTTCAAATATAGTAGGAGCTACACTTGGTTCAGATGCGATTGCGACATCCATCAAGGCCGGTATCATAGGACTTATCATTATATTTATCATATTGATGATACTCTACAGAGTGCCGGGTGTTGTTGCTTCATTTGCACTGGCATTATATACCTTTATGGATCTGCTGGTATTTAACCTGTTTAACGTAACGCTTACATTACCGGGTATCGCAGGTATACTGCTCTCGATAGGTATGGCGGTAGATGCAAATGTCATCATATTTACGAGAATAAAGGAAGAGCTGGCGGCAGGAGCAAATGTCAAGACTGCTGTCAAGAAGGGCTTTGATAAAGCGTTATCAGCCATCCTGGATGGAAATATTACCACACTGATTGCCGCATTTGTACTTATCATATTTGGTACAGGTACGATAAAGGGCTTTGGAAAGACACTTGCCATAGGTATTGTTTTATCGGTTATCACAGCCCTTGTGGTCACACATCTCCTGTTAAATGCTTTAGTTACACTCGGACTAAAGGATGCAAAATATTTCGGCAAGGCGAAAAAGACAGGAAAGGTAAACTACGTGAAGGCGAGCCGTTTCTGTGTTATAGGCTCTGTGCTTGTTATACTTTTTGGTGTTATCATGCTTCCTGTATATAACAGCACAAAGGGCAGCGCGCTGAATCTGAGCATAGAATTTGCCGGTGGTACATCGATGACGGTCGAGTTTGAAGAAAGCTACTCACTGGCTGATGCGGAGGATATCATCGTTCCTGTAATCGCAGAGGCAGCAGAGATAAGTGAGGCAAATATATCAGTTCAGACAGTTTCAGGCACGAATGAGATAATGTTCAAGATGCCTTCGCTGACTGACAATGGCGATGACTCCCAGATAGCAATGGTTACCGCAGCACTTGAGGAAAACTTTGCCGCAACCGTAAAGGAGTCTGACAGCATATCAGGCTCGGTCAGCAAGGAGATGACAAGGGATGCGATATTATCAGTTGTGCTTGCTACGATACTCATGCTGATTTATATAGCGCTCAGATTTAAGGATATAAAGTTTGGTGCGAGTGCGGTTCTTGCGCTGCTCCATGATGTATTTATAGTATTTGTAGTTTATATCATATTCAGACTGTCGGTAGGTAACACCTGTATCGCCTGTCTCCTTACGATAGTCGGTTATTCCATCAATGCGACCATCGTTATATTTGACAGAATACGAGAAAATATAGCAGGCAAGAAGCTTGCTGCACGCGAGGATTATGCGGAGATGGTAAATCTCAGTGTAAATCAGACATTTACACGTTCGATTTATACATCACTTACCACATTTGTTATGGTATTTATGCTGTATATCCTGGGTGTTGCATCCATCAAGGAATTTGCGATTACCATTATGGCAGGTATAGTAGTTGGAGCATATTCATCCATCTGCATTACCGGACCACTGTGGTACTTCATGAAGACCAGGATAGGAAAAGGAAAGAAGAAAGAGCCAAAGAAGCAGAAAAAGGCTTAAGCTTAAAGCATAAAAATAAGGGCGCCGCCATAAATAATATGGCGGCGCCCTTTATTTTATGATATAAATCTGTAAGTATCAGATTAACCCATTACAACCTCTACCTTGTGAGTTGCACCATCGGCAAATACAGGGAGAACGTTGCCCTCGATGGCATTGCCATCTACTGTAACACTCTTGATACCCTTATTTACGTGGTCAGGGTTTGATACCTGGATGTCATAGGTTGCACCGCGGAACTTACGTGTGGCACTGAGTCCGTCCCATGCAGCCGGTATAGAAGGATCAATCTTTAATCCGTCAAAGTCGGCCTGTACACCCAGGATGTACTGTGAGATGGCAACCATGTTCCATGCAGCTGTACCTGTAAGCCATGAGTTCTTTCCTTCACCGAAACGGCTTGCATCCTTTCCTGCAATCATCTGTCCGTATACATATGGCTCAGTCTTATGCAGCTCTGAGATATCTTCATTAAATGCAGGAGCAATCTTGCTGTAGTACTCGAAAGCCTTGTCTCCACGTCCGGCATATGCCTCAGCACAGATGATCCATGCGTTGTTGTGAGTGAAGATACCGGCATTTTCCTTATATCCGCCCGGATATGTAGATATCTCGCCGTACTGGATATAGTATTTGGTAAATGCAGGATTGTTGAGCACCAGACCATACTTGGTATTCAGATACTTATCGATGGAGTCAAGTGTCTTGATATCAGCACCTTCGTCCTTACCGATCTCTGACATAACAGCAAATCCCTGTGGCTCAATGAATATCTTGCCTTCCTCGCATTCTTTTGAACCCATCTTTTCGCCCTTTGCGTCGTAGGCTCTGATGAACCAGTCGCCGTCAAATGCGCTGTCCATGACGTTCTTCTTCATCTTGTCTATCTCAGCCTGTGCAGCAGCGGCTTCGTCAGCCTTGCCCAGGTGCTTTAAGATTTCTACATAATTTGGTCCGACATAAGTAAAGAGTGTGGCAACCATAACAGACTCAGCAACCTTTGAATATCCGCCCTCAGCCTCAAATTTAGGGTTGGTATATGTCTGGAAGCTCTCGCCCGGCTGATCTGAGTAACAGGACAGGTTGATACAGTCATTCCAGTCTGCACGCATGGCAAGTGGAAGCCCGTGAGGTCCTAAATTATTTACTATATGATAGAATGAAACCTTGAGATGATCTAACATCGGCTGTGCCAGTGAATCATCATTGTCATAAGGAACCATCTGATCAAGTATAGTCCAGTCGCCTGTTTCCTTGATATATGCTGATACAGAAAGGATCATCCAAAGCGGATCGTCTGAGAAGTCGCCGCCGATGTCGGAGTTACCCTTCTTTGTAAGTGGCTGATACTGATGGTAGCATCCGCCGTCAGGAAGCTGCGTAGAAGCCAAATCGATAAGTCTCTCTCTCGCACGCTCCGGAATCTGGTGAATGAAACCAAGTATATCCTGATTTGAATCACGGAAGCCCATACCACGACCGATACCGGACTCGAAATATGAAGCAGAACGTGACAGGTTAAATGTACCATACACTGATACTGATTCCAGATATTTACCATACGGTTAACCTTATCATCCGGTGTATCGACATTCAGTATACCGAGGAGACGATCCCATGTTTCCTTGAGCTCTGTCATGCCGTCAGCAACCTTTTCAGGTGTATTATACTGGTCGATCATTTTCTCAGCTATCTCTTTGTTTATTGTAACGCCGTCAGCCTCAAACTTTTTATCTATAGGATTTTCAACGTAACCGAGTACATAAATCAGAGTCTTGCTCTCGCCCGGTGCAAGTGTAATCTTCTTGCAATGAGAAGCTACAGGTGACCAGCCGTCAGCAACAGAATTGCCAGACTTATCAGCCATAACTACCTGAGGGTCGTTAAATCCGTTATACAGGCCGATAAATGTATCTCTGTCTGTATCAAATCCGTCTATCTCGTCATTAACAGTATAGAATGCGTAGTGATTACGTCTGTCTCTGTATTCAGTCTTGTGATAGATAGTAGAGCCGACAACCTCTACACGTCCCGTGCTGAAGTTTCTCTGGAAGTTTGTGCAGTCGTCCTGTGCATCCCACAGACACCACTCCAGGAATGAATACAGTGAAAATGTCTTTTCTGTAGAGCCTTCATTTGTCAGGACTACCTGCTGTACCTCTCCTGTATAGTTCTGAGGTACAAAGAATGTTACCTCTGCCTTTAAATCATTTTTCTTACCTGTGATAATGGTGTAACCCATACCATGACGACACTCATAAGAATCAAGCTCTGTCTTGACCGGTGACCAGCCAGGATTCCAAACGGTACCTGCCTCGTTAATGTAAAAATAACGTCCGCCCATATCTATAGGAACATTATTGTAACGATATCTGGTAATTCTACGAAGACGAGCGTCCTTATAGAAAGAATAACCTCCGGCTGTGTTTGAAATAAGTGAAAAGAAATCCTGTGTTCCCAGGTAGTTTATCCAAGGATAAGGAGTTCTGGGAGATGTAATGACATACTCCTTGTTGGCATCATCAAAATAACCAAACTTCATGTAGTTTATACCTTCCTTCCGCAATTTTTGACCGCGCTTACCTTAAGGCAGTCGTATAACTCGATTATATATTAAAATGAGACAAACCACAAGCAGTTTTAGCCTGATATGCAAGGTTTTTAAGAATTTTTGGTTGCTTTAAATCCTGAATTTGTATATACTCTGGACGACGCGAGTGTCAGGCTTTGCTGACTGGAACCACATAAGGCTCGTAAGCAGGCTTTATATCAGATGCGTGATGACTCCCCGCCTTTATAGGCGGAAAGAGAGCAGGTCTTGAATAGGGAGGTATGTTGTATGGCAGGATCTTCATGTGATTTTTGTGCGCACTATGTATATGATGAGGAAGAGGATTTTTATGAATGCATGGTAAATATGGACGAGGACGATTATGCCAGGTTCATATCGAGCGCATATGCGAGCTGTCCTTATTTTCAGATGGACGATGAATATAAGGTTGTCAGGAAGCAGATGTAGGTATTTTGTCTGTGAAAATTTTGTGAAAATCAGATAAAAATATTTTGTTTTGTTTCGTATCTCAGGCAAAAATAACCAAAATTTGAAAAATACAAATTTTGTCACAACACGAGTTCCCTGAAATTTTATCCTAAATTATCTGGAAAAATTATCTAAATTAAAGAAAAATCCATATAAATGAGCTTTCGCCTCAAAATTGACAAATGCTCCTGAAAGAGGTTAAATATCAGCGTAAGGATAACTTACTCTTAAAAGAGAAGGATCTTTGATGACCAATGAGATAGACACATATAGTATAAGGAGTTGATCATTATGGAGACAGATTTCAATGTAAAGCTTGAAACCATAGATGAGGTAAAGAGGTTCGTAGATGTTATGCGTGATTATAAGGGCGAAGTAAACATCACCTCATCCAAAAAGAACTACATCGTAGACGGAAAATCAATCCTCGGTGTTATCAGTCTGGGATTTGACGATAACCTGAATGTAAAATTTTATAATGGGGTAACAGATGATTATAGGCATGAGCTGGAGCCATTCCTGTGCGCATAAAAGCATACTGTTACCACATACCATCAAAAAGGGCACAAGGTCGAAACACGCGACCTTGTGCCCTTTCTTTTTTTAAAATCTCCTTCAAAGACGGTTGATTATATTTTTTTAAGGAATTATAATGAGCGTATAAGCACGAACGCAGCTTCACGAAAAAGTACGAGAAGAAGAAAGGAGATTTTATGAAGACACACATCAAAAGGCAGATATTGCTGGCCGTGCTTGCGACTTTGATGGTATGCGGCATATTTGGAGCAGCAGAGATAAACTCGTTTGCGGCGGCAGAGGATGCGGACACATCAGCTTCATTAAGCAGTGTGGCGGATGGCGTATATGCTACATCAAATGGCAGTCTGGCGTGCTACATGGACGGTGCAAAGGTAGGCGCGGGATGGCACCTTTTGTCAAATCCGGTAGAAAGCCTCACATCAGGCAAGACGACGGTTTCGGGAAACGTATATTACTATGTGGCATCGACCGGATATGTAACGAGAGCATATTATGTATCCACTCAAAAGTGCAGCAATTATAGCAGCGGCACATGGACAGCGCTAAAAAATACCTACTGTACACTGTATGATGGCAAGGTGTATTACTTTAACTCAAGTGGTGTCAGGGTAACCTCGAGCGGCTGGAAAAATATCGGAAACAACACGCTTATCTACGTATGCAGCTCAGGCTATGTGACCGGAAAGATGGCAAAGAGTGATAATGTATGGAGGTATTACATCTACAGCTACACATCAAAGTCATGGGTACAGCAGAAGAGTAAATGGGTAACGGTAGGCAGCAACAGCTACTACATGAACGGCTCAGGATATTCAGGCAGGGCATATTATGGAAGTAAGGGTACCTGCTATAACTACAGCGGCGGCAAATGGGTACAGGTAAAGAACAGCTATTGCACATTAAGCGACAGCAAGGCTTATTACTTTAACTCAAGCGGCGTCAGGGTAACCTCAAGCGGCTGGAAAAATATCGGAAACAACACGCTTATCTATGTTTGCAGCTCAGGCTATGTGACCGGAAAGATGGCAAAGAGTGATAATGTATGGAGGTATTACATCTACAGCTACACATCAAAGTCATGGGTACAGCAGAAGAGTAAATGGGTAACGGTAGGCAGCAACAGCTACTACATGAACGGCTCAGGATATTCAGGCAGGGCATATTACGGAAGCACGAAGACCTGCTATAACTACAGCGGCGGCAAATGGGTACAGGTAAAGAACAGCTACTGCACATTAAGCGACAGCAAGGCTTATTACTTTAACTCAAGCGGCGTCAGGGTGACAACGACCGGCTGGAAGAATCTGGGCAACAACACGCTTATATATGTAGGCGGAAGCGGCTATGTAACCGCAAAGATGGTAAAGAGCAGTAATGTATGGAGATATTATGTATATAACTATACATCAAAGGCATGGACATTACAAAAGAGCAAATGGGTAACGGTAGGTAGCAACAGCTACTATATGAACTCTTCAGGATATTCGAGCAGGGCTTACTATGCCTCGACCAGGAAGTGCTACAACTACACAAGCGGTTCATGGGTACTGTTCAAGAATAATATCTGCACGTTGCAGGATGGAAATGTATACTACTTTAACTCAAGCGGTGTAAGGGTTTCTACAGCAGGCACATATACCACGTCTTCGGGAGTAAAGGTTGTAACTGACTCCACCGGAATGGTTACAAAGACATATACATATACATATCAGTATATAACCATAGACTTAGGTGATGGCGAAACGACTACGGTATATGGATATTATGATGAGGAAATGGCTGACGAGCTGGTCGACATGCTAAATGATTACAGGACTGAACAGGGCGTAGATACACTTGAAGTAAGTACGGAGCTTACTGAGGCGGCACAGACCAGATCAGCTGAGATATCATATTATTTCAGTCATGACAGACCAAATGGCGACAGCTGCTTTGACCTTAGCTCTGAGATGTATGGCGAAAATATAGCAGCAGGGTATACCACAGCCGATGCGGTTATGACCGGCTGGAAGAATTCGTCAGGACATAATGCAAATATGCTAAATGCAGGATATAACACCATAGGTATATCGGTATTTGTAGCGGTAAGCGGCGATAACGAGGGATATGGCATATATTATGTACAGGACTTTGGTTATTGATCTGAGAAAGATGCATTAATTTACTAAAAATAAATGGGCAGGCAAAAATCGCCTGCCCTTTCTTTTGTCCTTCTTTATACAGGAAGATTTATAGTAAATGTTACAAGGTTATCCGCGCATGATGATTTTATCTGTCCATGATGCTCAGAGACGATATCCTTTGCGATGGTCAGCCCGAGACCATAGTGCTCCGCATCACTGCGGTTTGTATCAGCTTTAAAGAAACGTACAAAAATCTCCGACATATCCTGCTCAGAGATGAAGCCGGGATTTGAAACAGAAAATATCGCGCACGATTTATCCGTATGCAGATGTATGCTTATATCTCCCTCATTCGTGCTGTGAGAGAGTGCATTGTCGAGCAGTATGGATACCAGCTTACTCAGCTGTCCGGGATTTCCGGTAATCGTGATATCCTCATCTATCTGACAATTAAGCTTGCGCCCCATCTCAAATGCAACGCTCTCAAAAGGCAGCACACCACCCATTACAAGCCGACTGAAATCAACCGTTTCCATCTGAGGTGCTTCCCTCTCTATCCGAACCAGTGTAAGAAGGTCATTTACCAGATCAGACATACGGTTATTTTCGGAGCGGATGTTTTTCAGCCATTTGTTGGAACCTATTTCACGCTCCAAAAGTTCGGCATTTGTTTCAACGACGGAAACAGGAGTTTTAAGCTCGTGACCGGCATCGGAGATAAACTGTCGTTGACGTCTGTCGCTTTCCTCTAGTGGCCGGATGATCCATCTGGCAAGCAGGGTAGCCAGTATAAAAAGAACGATTACCATCACTGCACCGAGCAGCAGTGTATTACGAAAAAGCGAAGTGAAGCTGTCAGAGATGAGCGAGTTGTCCATAAGTACAACAAGCGTGTAATTTTCTTCATAACTGATATAATATATAAAATTGCCATAAACCCCCTGTGACCTCTTTGTGGACAGAAGAGTTTCGGCTACATCTGTTAGCTGGCTTTCCGTATATAAAACGCCATTTCCCAAATCCACACTGTAGGATGTGCCATCTTCATCAAATGCTACCGAATAAAACGAAGTAAGCAGATAACGCGTGCTGTCATGATCAGGCATGTCAGCCTTTTCCGGAGAGCTGTCCCTTTCAGGAGGATTGTCTCTATCCTGATTTTGACTGGGATTTCCGTTTTTCTGATATTGACTTACATAGATATCGAGCATATCCAGATTTTCCTTATACTGCTCCTGATAGCTTATCATATAGATGGCAGTCAGAGTTACGATAAAAAGCAGCAGGAAAACAGCCATAATAACAGCTACTATCTGGTGCCTGGAGCGCTGAAATACGCTGCGTTTTTTTTTCTTTTTCATTATATATTACCTCAATTCATAGCCTGCGCCACGCACAGCCTTAATCTCTACATTCGAGCCGACAAATGCCAGTTTCTTTCGGGTAAATGAGATATAAACCTCTACCTTGTTATATTCGGCTTCATTTTCATATCCCCATATCCTTAATGCCAGCTGTTCCTTGGATAATATCTGTCCCTGATTTGAGATAAAATACTCTAGGATGCGATATTCCTTCTCACTCAGATGAACGCTCTGCCCGGATGTGGAGCAGTGAAGAGAAAGAGATTTGGCATCCAAATCAATATCATCAAAGGACAGCTTGTCTTCTGTAAATGGAAGCCCTCTGCGGCATAGCGCGCGTACCCTGGCAAGCAGCTCGAGCGGTTGGAACGGTTTGGTAAGATAATCATCAGCACCGGCATCCAAACCGCGGATTTTATCATCCAGCTCACTTTTGGCTGTCAGCATCAAAATCGGTGTGCGGATGCCTGCTTTTCTGCAATTTGATACAAGTGACAGGCCTGACATACCCGGCAGCATAACGTCCAGGACGGCCCCGTCGTATGGCACTGTTGTTATCGCCATGAGTCCGTCGTCGCCACGTGAAAAGCAGTCGACCTCGTATCCCTCCTGTTTTAACAGCTCCTTTAATGCTTCCGCCATCCTGGGTTCATCTTCTACTAATAATATCTTCATCAGCGGCTACCTCCTTATCACATAATATAACATACAAACCTTGAAAAAAGCTGTAAACCTTCAATCTTTTTTCAAGGAAACTGTGATAAAGTTCATAAAAAAAGAGGTGCTGGGAGGAAATTAATTTTATACTAGGAGGTATATTACGTGAAAAAGATAACAACATTTTTATGTATAACGGCTATGCTCCTGTGTTTGACTGCATGTGGTGATTCGGATGAATCTGAGACGACCTCATCCGGAACAACGGCTACCGTAGCATCAGAGTCGGACATAGAGTATATCGAATCTGTTTTGAACCTTGCAAATAATACAGATTACACATGGAGCTATGATTCTGGTTCGAATGCGTGGGTTATGTCCATCGTTTCCGCCGTGGCTTATCCTGAGATAGAGGACGAAGAGGGAGTTTCCGTGTGTGTGCCAGGAGATTATGTGACGGGTATCGATACGGATGGGGATGGTACATCTGATATAACATCTGACAATTATTCGGATGCTGTAAATGGCGCCCTGGTTATCGATTATGATGCAGAGATTACCAGTACAAATGGTCAGGTCTATACTGCGTCAACCGCGCCTATCATCCTGAATACCGGGGCAGCAGGATATTCTTCATCTACAAATACTACCGCTGCTACAACCTATGCCTCAGAAGGTTATATCAATGTAGCCTGCGGTAACCGTGGTAAGCAGGATACTGCCACAGATGATGATGGAAACACATACTACACAGGCGACGCACCGTCATGTCTCTCAGATCAGAAGGCGGCCGCACGATTTGTAAAATATAACATTTTGCTTGGCAATCTGCCGGGAAATGTAGACTATCTGGTATCTACAGGAGGCTCGGGCGGCGGAGCTCATGCGACAATGTTTGCAGCAACCTCAAACAATTCTGATTTCTATCCATATCAGGCTGAGGTAGGAGCTGTGGGCTGCTATTTGAATGAGGACGGCAGCTATACTACGACAGTTACGATAGATGGCGAGGAGGTTTCATTGTCTGACGGCGCATGGGGATGTATAGCATATAGTGCAATAACCTCTCTCTATGAGGCGGATATGGCTATGGCATTCGAATATTATATGGATGTGGATTACGAATTTGGCTCAGATTTCCAGGCTCAGCTGGCAGCATATCTGTCTGAGGAATATATGACATATATCAATGAGCAAAATCTGAGCGTAAATGAAGCTGACGTAGGCTTTGACCTTGATGGGGATGGGGCGATGAGCAGTGAAATTGCTCTTACGATAGAATATGATGAGGATTTGTATGCCGACACCAATGGCTACGGCGGCACATATCTGGATTTGTATCTGGCTGAATTTGTCTCAAATCTGCAGTGGTATCTGGATAATCTCGACTATGCAGACGGATGGACCTGGTTTGATGAGGATGGAAATGCAATGTCTGATGATGAGGTGGCTGCCATGAGCACCGAGGACAAGGCAACGGCCTTTATCGAGGGCAGATATACGGCATCGAGCTCAGGCGGCATGAGCGGCGATTTGCCAAGCGGCATGAATGGTGCTGCGGATTTCGATGATGAGGATATTGACTCAGGGATGATGGAAGGCGGCAGAGGCGGCGGAAAGACTGATGGCGAACTTCCAGATGATATAGATATGGACAGCCTGCCAAGCGGCGATTTGCCTGACAGATCGGATGCAGATGGTGCGCCAAGTGGAGATTTGCCTGATGCTTCAGATGCAGATGGTGCACCAAGCGGAGACTTGCCTGACAGCTCAGATACAAATAAAAATGTAGACAGCAGCGGTGATACCATGGATGTAGGCACTCCTGATGCCGGCACTACTCAGGCGGCAGGAAGCTCTACGGATTCCGCAAATTATTCCACCTATGAGGAAATGGTAGAAGCTTATGAGGCTGATATCGCTGAGATAGAGGAAGGCGACGAATATGGAAATAATATTGTTTCCCTTTATAATCCTTTGAATTATATCGGAGATGAGGACACGGAGGGCGCGACATGGACACGTATACTGATGGGCGCATCTGAAGGAGATATGTCGATGTTTTCATCACTAAATCTGCAGATAGCGTGGCTGAATGCCGGAACTGACTGTGAGATAGAATGGCAGTGGGATGGCGGACATGTGCCTTCTGAGATATTTAGCAGCTCATTTGCATTATATGTCGATGAGATGTATGCTGAATATGCTGGAGGTACGACTGTAGAGGCGGCAGCTGCTGAGCAACAGACCACAAATGGCACAGCAACCGAAGCGTCAGGTACTGATTTGAGCTCCTGGGTGGATTACTCTGATATCACAAGCGTAGCATTTTCTCTGGCAGATGCAGTATCATATCGTACTGCCGGAGCCAGCAAGGCTATACCGGGATTTGACGTTATAGACTATGGACAGGAGGATTATGTATTTGGCAGCAGCTCACAGGATGCGCGCCATTGGAACACCTTCCTGCTCGAGATTTTTGAAGAGCATGCAGATACGCTTTCTGAGCTCTTTAATGCGGGATAAAGAAAACAGCTTTGTAAAATAAAAAAATACCAACTCCCCTGTTTTTTCATAAGCAGGGGAGTTTTATGTTAGATGCGCAGGGCTTTGGAAAGGAAGAAAGGAAGTGTGGATTAATGGTTGAAATAATGGCAAGATTTGAGCTATACTGGTATAAAAAAGTTCGAAAAAAAATTATTTAAGGATTAATCAATAAAGATGGAGGAAAAATGATGGATAACCTAAAGATGCACACGAGAAACTTAGCGGATGAAAATTATAAAAAATTGACGGCATTATTTCCAAATGCCATAACAGAGATTATAGATGAATCGGGGGGGGTTGTAAGAGCCATTGACGCGGATGTTCTGCGTCAGGAGATTTCCGCAACTGTCGTGGAAGGGCAGCAAGAGCGTTATCAGTTTACCTGGCCGGATAAGAAGAAGTCGGTGGTGCTTGCCAACCAGCCGATTG
>X287_Common_Brushtail__coassemble_68_pt1 | contig 20448 bp, 14 predicted proteins | sample X287_Common_Brushtail__metabat2_low_PE_009 | metagenome-assembled genome bin X287_Common_Brushtail
TTACAATACGGGATTCTTGCATTATAAACGGGAATCTTGTGTTGCAATTCATCTTTGATAGGGCGGAAAACGAGAAGGCAGATACACAAAATTAACACATTTGATACACAAAAGACTCACACTTGCCATATAAAATTATCCTACTGGAAAATTATAAAAACAAGGAGTGAGTATATGAGTACGACAAATACCAGACCGGAGACAGATGATAACCTTGTGGAGATGCATATAAAAGCAAGGCGTCACCGCAAGAGGAAAACGATAATAATACTGACGGCAGTAGTTGCCATCGTTCTCGTTGCAGTTATTGTTGGAGTATCTGTGCTCAGAAATAAAATCTCAGAGCAGGTCTCATCATCGACCAGTGAGGTGGAATCTGCTGATGTCACGGTAGGCAGCATAAGCACTACCGTGTCAGGCTCAGGCACGCTGGCAGATGAGGACGTGGAGAGCATAGAGGTACCTTCTACGCTGGAAATCTCTGATTATTATGTGGAAGAAGGAGATGCGGTAAGTGAAGGCGATTTGATAGCAACGGTTACTCAGGCATCACTCCTTTCATCCATGTCTGATGCACAGGATGCACTCGATGCGCTCGATGAAGAGATAGCAGACGCGTCAGGCGAGGAGGTAAGTGACGAGATAACTGCCAGTGTTTCAGGCAGAGTGAAGAAGTTATATGTAGCAGAAGATGACGATGTAGTTTCTGCTATGTATGACTACGGCGCTCTGCTCCTTCTGTCGTTGGACGGATATATGGCAGTAGATATAGCGGATGAGGATTTAACCGCAGGAGATACGGTAACCATAACGACAGCTGATGGCGACTCCTATAGCGGAATAGTAGAAAAGAATGTCAGCGGTACGGCGACTGTACTCATAACAGACGACGGCCCGGAGTATGATGCGGAGGTCACGGTCGCAGACAGTGACGGAAATACACTCGGGAGCGGAACATTATATATACACAGCCAGATGGCTGTGACCGGTTATGCCGGAACAGTAGATTCATTGAGCGTATCAGAAAACGCTTCAGTTTCATCAGGCGATACCCTGATAACATTAGACGATACGGAAACATCAGCCAGCTACGACACGCTGTTAAAGGAACGTGAAGAAGCAGAAGAGGAGCTGGCTGCTCTTATAACCATTTACAAGGAGGGCGGAATATGCGCGACAACGGATGGTGTCATTTCGTCCTTAGACAGCGATGACAGTTCGGAGACAGCCGATACTGCGTCCATGTCACAGGCAGCTTCATCGACCACTTCTTATACGACGGTAGCAACCATTTCTCTAAATACCAGCATGATTATAACTATAAGCGTAGATGAGACGGATATTCTCTCTCTTTCTGAAGGACAGGAGGCAGAGGTTACGATTGATTCCATCAGTGAGGATGCATATCAGGGAACCGTAACAGAAATCAGCACATCTGCATCGAGCGACTCGGGTGTTACCTCATATTCGGCAGAAATCACGATAGAAAAAACAGATGATATGCTTTCTGGCATGTCGGCATCGGTGGTTATAACCATCGAGGGTGTAGATAATGCGCTCCTTATTCCTGTGGATGCACTGCATCAGACCAGCTCGACGGCATATGTCTATACAGAATATGACGAAAGCACAGGAGAGCTGTCGGGTATGGTTGAGGTTACCACAGGCCTTTCAAACAGCTCATATGTAGAGATTACAGATGGCTTGAGCGAAGGAGATACTGTATATTACACTACGACTACTACCGACGAGACGTCCGGCTTTGACATGAACGGCATGGGCAGCGGTAAGGACTTTGACAATTCAGGCGGCGGCATGGAGATGCCAAGCGGCGGTTCAGGCGGAGACTCAGACGGCGGTATAGGTGGCGGCCGGGGTAACTAATATCAGGCAATAAGAAAGGTGTGATTTGGACCATGATAGATCTAAATAATATATCAAAGATGTACTTGATCGGCGATGAGGAAGTCAGAGCATTAGACCATGCCAGTATGCATATATATCAGGGCGAGTTTGTATCAGTTATAGGCCCGTCGGGCAGTGGCAAATCCACTTTGATGAATATAATCGGATGCCTTGATACAGCCGACGCGGGTACATATCTGCTAGATGGCATACCGATAGAGGATTATACGGAAAATGAGCTGGCAAGTATCCGTAATATAAAGATAGGCTTTGTATTTCAGAGCTTTAATCTGATACCGAAGCTTACAGCTGAAGAAAATGTGGAGCTGCCTCTCATATATCAGGGTGTGAAGAGAAATGAGCGAAAAGAAAGGGTTAAGGAGGCTATAGCACGAGTAAAGCTTGAAAAACGTGCAAAGCATCTGCCTACTGAGCTGTCGGGCGGTCAGCAGCAGAGAGTTGCCATCGCCAGAGCTATAGTCACAAATCCGTCGCTTATACTCGCTGATGAGCCGACAGGAAATCTGGATTCAAAAACCAGCTATGAGATCATGGAAATATTTCATGAGCTTCATGAGCAGGGAAATACTATAGTGCTCATCACACATGATGATGAGGTAGCCAGACAGGCATCCAGAAGCATCCATATACGTGATGGAAGGGTATCGGAGGTGCAGCTATGATACAATCAATGAAGATGGCGATGAAATCCATAATGGGAAATAAGCTCAGGGCCTTCCTTACGATGCTTGGCATCATCATAGGTGTTATGGCGCTTGTGGTATTGGTAAGTCTGGTAAATGGCGCGACAAGCACTGTAACGGATGCTGTTTCGGATCTGGGAAGTAATCTGCTGACGGTAACAGTCTCTGATGATAAGGGAAGCCCGTTAAAGCTTTCGACGCTTACCGAATGGGCAGCAGAAGATGGGATAGGAGATATTGCTCCAAGCGCTGAAACGACGGCAACCGTCAAGCATGATTCTGACAGCGACAGCATGACTGTGTATGGAACGACGGCATCATATTATGATGTGGAGGATTTAAATCTCCTTCTAGGCAGATTTATAAAGACTACAGATGTAGATAATAATAATTATATTTGTGTTATAAATGAAACAACAGCCACGGATCTGATAGGATATCTCGACTGTGTAGGAGAGGAAATATCCATAGATGGTATGAAATTTACGATTGCAGGAGTCTTGGAGGATAACGACAACTCGCTGACGTCGGTATTTGGCTCAGGCTCATATGTGGCATATATCCCATATACCACACTTTTCAGACTCTCATCGTCAGTCAGCTCGGATATTACTGAATTTTATGTCAGCGCAGCAGATGATGGGGATATAGATACTGCCGAGGCTGCGATAATAGCACTTCTCCTGGACAGATTTGAAGAGGATGAGGATGCATTTGAGGTGTCCACTCAGAGCGTGCTCGAGGATACGGTAAGCAGCATCACATCGGTTTTGACCGTGCTGCTAGGCGGCATCGCAGGTATATCTCTCCTGGTAGGTGGTATCGGTATCATGAACATCATGCTTGTTACGGTCACCGAGCGTACCAGAGAAATCGGTATCAGGAAGGCTATCGGAGCAAGCAGGGGCGTTATATTGCGACAGTTCCTTATAGAGGCGATAGTGATTTGCATGATAGGCTGTGCCATCGGCATATTTATATCGTGGATTATACTGGAGCTTGCTACGATAGCGGTCTCAAGTCTCAGCCTAACCTTTGAGCTAAACGGAATGGTCATGCTGGTAGCTATAGTATTCTGCTTCCTTATCGGCGTGATATTTGGATTATATCCGGCAAATAAGGCAGCAAAAATGAAGCCTATTGATGCTTTGCATTATGGCGGCTGATAGGAAGGAGGATAACGATGAAGCAGCGATTTAAGAATCTGTTACATAAGATAAAGCATTTGTCCTTTTACAGGAGAAAGCCGTTTTATATCGTACTGGTGGTGCTCTTCTCCCTGCTCTTGGTGGCAGATATTGCCATAGCCATATTCGTACCCGCCCAAAATAATACGAGTTTTGGAAACAGGCAGAATGTGGATATGTCAGAGATGGCGGAAAATATGGGTGATACTGACTCGGATTCCAGAGATATGCCGTCGATGGATGATACTTCAGATTTCGGAGATATATCGTCTGGAGACGAGGATTCGGATTCCAGAGATATGCCGTCGATGGATGAAAATTCAGATTTCGGCGGTAAGGGCACCGGAGGACAGGGCGGCAGGATGGATGCTGATTTTTCTGATATGGCATCAGAGGATGATGACACAGGCTTCCTGCAGACGATAAAATCACACTGGCTGATAATACTTATCATACTGGCTATACTTGATGGTGCGAGTATATTTATGCTGGTATGGATAAGTCATAAGGAAAATAAGCTGAAGGCAGAGATGGAAAAGGAACAGCTCCTTGCGGATGGCGAGGTGCATATCGCGAGACCAAAAAAGAGGAAGAAGCACTCGCATCTGTTTTGGATCATACCTGCCCTTGGTGTGATACTTTTGATTGTAGTTGTGAAGCTGCTGACGGCAGGCACAGATACAGAAACTGCTGAAACTGAAGCGACTGTATATACAGAAACGGCTGAGCTCTCAGATATAAGTACGGTCGTGCCGGGTACAGGTACTCTGACTTTAGAGACGGCGGAGGAGCTTTCGGTAGCTTCTGATGTGGAGATATCCGCATGGTATGTGTCAAATGGAGATACGGTACAGGAGGGAGACGTGCTTGCATCGGTTGATAAGGTTTCTGTAATGTCGGCGATAGTGTCGGTGCAGGAGCTTTTAGATGAGCTTGACAGTGAGCTTTCAGAGTATGAGGATGAAGAAATCTCGGATGAGATAACAGCAGGTACTGACGGCAGGGTAATGGCTGTTTATGCTACTGAAGGCGCGAGTGTCACAGATGTTATGTATGATTATTCCGCTTTGATGCTTATCTCTCTGGATGGCACTCTTGCCGTGGAGCTTGAAACGGATGCGGATATTTCCGCCGGTGACTCGGTTGATGTGACATTCGCAGATGATACGGTAACCACGGGAAAGGTCGAAAGCTATATAAACGGCACAGCGATAATCCTCATTGCAGATGACGAGGCGGCACTCGATGATGAGGTTTCTGTATCGACAGAGGACGGCACGACTCTGGGTTCTGGCAGCCTGTATATCCATAGTGAGCTAAAGGTAACGGGATTTGCAGGAACAGTATCTAATATAGAGGTAGCTGTAGGAGATGAAGTTTCTGCTGGAGATACGCTCATCACACTGGAGGACACTGAATATACCGGTTCATATGATACTCTGATAGAACAGCGCAGCGCGCTCGAGGAGGAGATGCAGGAGCTCTTTATGATGTATCAGGACGGATACATATATGCGTCATGTGCAGGAATGATATCGGGACTTGACGCAGACACTGACACAGCTGCTGATGATGAAGACGCCGATGCCACGGACGATGCTGAAGCTTCAGATGATGCAAATGCTATGGACGATGCAGATGCGGGAGCAGATGGCAGTGCAGAGTCTATGAATGCGACCACCTCATCTGCTGACGGAGGCATCATGATGATGTCTGTATCGGTCGGATATATATCTACGAATACAGATCAAAATGATGCAGATTTGGAGCTTAGCGCTGGAGGCGATTATATAAATTATATAGGCATGGTTACCTCGATAGATAACGGAACAGCGGAATTAAAGCTGCTTGGCGATACCTATGATATAGAGGATTATACTGACCTTGGCGATATAGAGATTGACGAGTCACAGATGACAGAGACGGCAACGGTTGATTTGAGTCAAGCAAAGTTAATATTAAAAAGCAGTGATGGCACGCTAACACTTGATGATGCTGACAGTGTTGCAGCAGGAGATATTTTGGTGCTGGCATATGATGCAGATGATATGACAACCTTGGTATTTGCGGTAAGGGTCATAGAGAATGAGTCAGGAAGTACAGCAGAGCCTGAAGCTCCTGAGGCAAATGCGACAGAACAGACTACAGAGCAGACCATTGAGCAAACTACAGAGGATACAGATGCGGGTCAGGGAAAAAACGCAGACTCTGCAAATGGCGAAGCAGTAACGGACGAGACATCACCCAACGATGATATGACAGGCGGCAATACGCAGTCAGGAGGAACTTCAACAGAAACAGGCTCTGATGAAGCCGCATCGACAGACGAAGCGGCAGCCATGAAAGAGGAAACGTCCTATACCATAGAGGAAACAACATGGCTTAGCATAACACCTCAGGATAACATGACCATAACGATTACGATAGATGAGCTTGATATATTATCTCTGACTGTAGGACAGACGGCGCTTGTAACGCTCGATGCATTCCCGGGTCAGTCGTTTGATGGAGAGGTTACAGCCATAGATACAAATGGTACGAATTCTGGTGGCAACAGTAAATATACCGCAGAGGTTACGATAGCAAAAGAAGAAGATATGCTGGCAGGCATGAACGCTTCGGTCGTTATCACCTTAGATACTAAGGAAAATGTACTTTGTATTCCGGAGACGGCGCTTATAGAGCAGGACGGCTCGGCATATGTTTATACGACCTATGATGAGGATTCGGAAACCTTTGGCGGAATGACAGAGGTTACGACAGGAGTATCAGATGGTACGTATGTAGAAATCCTGAGCGGACTGTCAGAAGGCAGCGAGTACTGTTACAGCTGTCTGGATGTAGTAAATTACAGCTCCGCGTCAGCCTCCTCCGGCAGCAACGGCACATTTTCACTTGATTCGCTGTTTGGCAGCGATGGTGGTAGAGACAGCAGGTAAAAAATAGGTAAAAAATATAATTTTTTCCTATTGCTTATATGCTTTCCATATTGTATAATAATTTTAGCTGAAATGTCCATAGACCTTGCAATTTTGAACCTACATTTGTTTTAAACGGGATTCTTATATTGCTTCACGTATGTCATGCCTCCTTGTATACCATTTGTGGAAGACAAAAGTGATGTTGCGGATGCCCACCTAGCTTCGCTAGGACTCAAAATGCAAGGATCATTTCAGCCTCCTTTGATTAGTTGAAAGGCAGCATGAAAATGCTGCTTTTCGTTTTTCATTGTATAGGATTTTCTATTATGTAAAGGATTTATGGATGAAGAAAACCAATAATCTAAATTCTAATAAAAAATTATTTTTAATTTTATTTATCGCGATATGCATCATGGCATGCATCGCAGCATATAAATTTCGTGGCGGCACACGGGAGGATACCGATATCTCGATAGCCGGAGATGACCCTCGCTCGTCCGTACATATTCCCATAAATTATGAAAATGCATATATTATCTCGGTTGATAACGCTACAGTCAGCTTCATTTATGATGGAGACACATACGCTCTCGCCCTGGCAGAGGACGCAGAGGATACGGCGGCAGAGGCCTGCGTGGCGGATATTACGGCTGATGATGATGGTATATATCTGATAGAGGAAAAGACGGTTACGGCAAGCGGGAAGGTGCTGAGTATAGATGATGACACGATAATGATAAAGGACATGGGCGAGATAGAGTGTGCGACAGGCTTTGCGGTATATAATGTATACGGCACGCCTATACAGGAGGAGTCTGCAAATGTTCTTCTGGGATTTGATGCGGTTGATTTCATCATAGAAGACGACATGCTCGTTGCGGCGATTATTACCACAGGATATTCCTCCAGAAATATACGAGTGCTGCTTACCGATACGGAGGGCAGCAGATATCATCATTATGTGGAGCTGTCCTGCGACACGGATTACTCGGTAAATTATGGAGACAGGATAGAGATGTATACGTCAGATGACATCATAACAATCGACGACGCAAATACAACATCCGGTCAGGTTATTACGGCTGCCGCAAGCTCGCCTGATGGAAAGCTCATCATATCGAGCGTGACAAAATCCTCAGGCGTACCGGCATACAGAGGAACGATAGAGATACAGGATACAGATGACGGTTTTCTGGTTATAAATGAACTCAGCATGGAAGAATATCTGTATGCAGTCGTGTCGAGCGAGATGCCGTCATCATATGATATGGAGGCACTGAAGGCGCAGGCGATTTGCTCGAGAGGTTATGCATATGCCGCGATGGATGGCGGAGCATATGGCGCATATGGAGCGCATCTAGATGATACGACCTCGTGTCAGGTATATAACAATATAGCCGAGACAGAAGCTTCAATAAATGCCGTAAAGGCAACAACAGGCATGGTGCCGTGCTATGATGGAGAAATCATAGATGCATATTATTTTTCTACCTCGTGCGGCACGACCTGTGTGAATAGTGATGTATGGAGCGGCAGCGCTTATGCTTATCTGAATGACAGTATGGAAACCTATGCAAATGAGGATGCAGATTTGAGTGATGAGCAGGATTTCAGGGATTTTATAGATGGAAAAACGGATGGCGACTGCTTCGAGCGGGATGAGCCATTTTACAGATGGACGGTTACATTTACATGGCAGGAGATGTCGGATGCGATAAATTCCGTGATAGCCGAAAAGATGTCCGCTTCCCTCGACTCATTTATGGAGCTAAACGAAGACGGAAACTATACGGCTTGTACAACGGCCTATGACAGCGTAGGAGAAATATCAGATATCCAAGTGACTAAAAGAGGAAACAGTGGTATAATAACCGAGATTGTTATCACGGGAAGCCTGCATATACTAAAGGTTACGGGACAGAGCATGATGAGAAGACTTATGACGCCGGTTAATGAGATTATTTACAAGCAGGATGGCAGTCAGGTCACAGGTTGGAGCATGCTGCCGAGTCCTTATTATTATATAGTAAATGATAGCGATGCGCAGACCCTTACTTTATATGGAGGCGGCTTCGGGCATGGCGTCGGCATGAGCCAGAACGGCGCGAATATCATGGCGCAAAACGGCTGTACCTGTGAAGAAATCATCAGGCATTATTATCATGACGTGGAAATAACACAGATTTATGGCACATAGATATCATAGAAGTCCGGCAGGTAAAGTATGAAGACATTTATAAGAAAAATCTATAATGCGGCAAATAAAATAGGAACGACCATCAGAAAAGATCAGCTGGCGGCATTTTCGGCACAGTCAGCCTTCTTCTGGCTGCTTTCTGTATTCCCGCTGCTGCTGGTGATATGTATAGCCATCAGGTACCTGCCCATCACCAGGGAGGAATTTATATATGTGATAGATGACGTTGCACCGCATATGGTGGCCGAAACATTAGTGAGGATGGTAGATAATTATTATGAAACCTCCCTTGGCGTCACGGCAGTGATATCGGGCATAGTCGCGGTCTGGTCAGCATCCAGGGGTACTATGGCTATCAGCAGGGGTTTGAATTTTATGGATGGCACGGAGGACGAAAAGGGATACTTTCGGAGAAGAGGACAAAATGCCATATATACATTGATTTTATCTGTCATGCTGATATTGATGACGGGCGTGTATGTACTCGGAAACAGTATCATCCTAAAAATCATTAATCAGACAAATGCAGAGGAGTATTCAGATACTATCTTGTTTGTTGCAAGACTTATAACCGGTCCTGTTATCGTATTTGGCGTGATGCTCCTGCTGCTTTACGGATTGCCGGATAAAAGACACAAATTTATGTCATGTATACCCGGGGCTGTTTTTACGGCGGTCTGTATGGTGGTGCTGTCTATGCTTTTTTCGTTATATGTAGACCGTTTTTCAGGATATTCATATATATATGGCAGCCTTGCGAGTATGGCGGTAGCGATGCTGTGGCTGTATGTAAATATGTATATATTATTTCTGGGAGCGGAGATAAATAAGATAATCAGATATGGGCTTTTTAGGTGGATTAAAGAATTATTTTCAGATTTATAAATTTTTATTGAAATCAAAAGAAAAAAATGTATAATGAAACTGTAGATGTAGATAGCTTTGTGGTTTTGCAGAGAGGGCATTTTTATGAGAAAAATGAAAGAAAACAGGGGTTTTTCACTGGTTGAGCTGATAGTTGTTATCGCGATTATGGCGATACTTGCAGGAGCGTTAGCGCCGGCACTTATCAAGTGGATAGAAAAGTCAAAGATCGAAAAAATAAAAGCTAACGCAGAGACTATGTATAAGGCGATGAATATGGCGGTTATTGATTTCTTTGTAAATAACAGTCTGGTGGATCCCGCTACGGGAGATGTTCATCTGGGACTCGAAGGAAATGTAGCTTCATATACATGCCCGGAGCTGAATATGGAGGTCGGCAGATGCACATCATATACGATATCCAGAGTGGTAAGCGGGCAGATAACCGAGGAGGAGCCGATAGAGACAACTACCGCATTTGATGCAAATCTAGCAGTGCTTTTTGCGGAGCAGGTAGATCAGAATGAGAAATGGGCAGCGGCAAGCCCTTCAGGTCAGACTGTAAGCAGCCTGGATAAGAGTAAGAATTATATGCAGATCCTTTATACTCAGGATGGAGTATTGACGGTCGAGACATTTACGGATGGTTTTTATTGCCGGTTCAACGGCACAGATTATACGATAGTAAAGTATAATGCTGATGAAGCCTCAAGCACCAGGTTTTATTCGACGAACTAGTTGACGAATCGTTTGTGGATGATTATAATTACCATGAAATCAAATACTACAGGCAAGGAAGATGCAAAAGACATCATACTTCTATCAGAGAGACAGGGTCTGTAGGCTGAAAGCCCTGTTTAGTTCAGTATCATGTCAAATTTCACATCGGAGCTTCATTTTTGAAATGACAGTAGGAAATGACGCATTGTACACGTTAAGTACATAATGAGAGTCGGTAATATATCAGAATTACCGGAATCAGGGTGGTATCGCGGAAACTCCGTCCCTTTTATGGATGGAGTTTTTTTAATGCGCATTATGTGTATATATTCAAAAAAGGAACGTTTGTCCACGTCGGCACTTAATGAACATCTTCGATGTGAATTTAGTACCGCTACGTGGACAACCGAGCGAGAGCGATTCCGTTTTGAATATATACATTAATGCGCTTATATAAAAAAGATATTGATAACAAGTAAGGAGAAGTAACATGAAAGAGAAGCTGGAAGCAATAAAAGCAGAAGCGATGGCAAAAATCAACGAAGCAAAAGATTTGGCAGCCATGAATGACGTCCGGGTTTCCATCCTCGGCAAAAAGGGCGAGCTGACACAGGTCTTAAAGGGCATGAAGGATATAGCTCCTGAAGACAGACCAAAGGTAGGCCAGATGGTAAATGATGCACGAGCAGTCATAGAAGGCGCGCTCGATGCAAAGGTAAAGGCGATTAATACGGCGATACGTACCGAAAAGATGAAGCGTGAGACGATAGACGTAACATTGCCCGGCACAAGAAAGCTGACAGGACACAGACATCCAAATCAGATAGCCCTTGAAGACCTCGAAAGAGTATTTGTCGGTATGGGATATGAGATAGTAGAAGGTCCTGAAGTAGAGTATGATAAGTATAATTTCGAATTATTAAATATACCTGCCAACCATCCCGCAAAGGATGAGCAGGATACATTTTATGTGAATAAGGAAATCCTTTTGAGGACACAGACATCCCCTGTGCAGGCACGTGTCATGGAAAAGGGCAAGCTGCCTATCAGAATAATATCACCGGGACGTGTATTTAGGGCTGATGAGGTAGATGCCACACATTCGCCTTCATTCCATCAGGTAGAAGGACTCGTAATCGACAAAAATATTACGATGGCTGATTTGAAGGGAACCCTGCAGCAGTGGGCTGAGGAATTTTTCGGGCCACAGACCAGAGTAAAATTCAGACCACATCATTTCCCATTTACGGAGCCGTCAGCAGAATGTGACATAACCTGCTTCAAATGCGGCGGAAAAGGCTGCCGTGTATGTAAGGGCAGCGGCTGGATAGAGATACTTGGCTGCGGCATGGTACATCCAAAGGTGCTGAAGGATTGCGGCATTGACCCTGAGGTCTATTCAGGCTTTGCATTTGGTATAGGATTAGAGCGTGTAACACTTCTCAAATACGAAATCGACGATATGAGACTTCTTTATGAGAATGACATGAGATTTTTGCAGCAGTTTTAGGAGGAGATATGATATGAATACACCAATTTCATGGATTAAGGCATATGTGCCGGATTTAGATGCTTCCGCAGAGGAATTTGTCGATGCGATGACGTTGTCAGGCTCGCATGTGGAGAGTTATGAAAAGAAGGATAAAAATCTGGAAAAGATAGTAGTAGGAAAAATCCTCAAGATAGAAAAGCATCCGGATGCTGACAAGCTCGTAGTATGTCAGGTGGATGTCAGTGCAGCAGAGCCGCTGCAGATAGTGACAGGAGCCAAAAATGTCAAAGAAAACGATTTAGTACCTGTAGTCTTAGATGGAGGCAAGGTAGCGGCAGCTCACGGAGATAATACAGAATATCCTGAGGGCATCAAAATCAAAAAAGGAAAGCTGCGCGGAGTAGTATCAAACGGTATGATGTGCGGCATAGAAGAGCTCGGGTCGTCCAGAGATTTTTATCCTGAGGCTCCGGAGGACGGTATTTATATATTCCCTGTCAGTGCAGGCGTAAAGCCGGGAGATGATGCGGTAAAGGCGCTGGGGCTCGATGATGTAGTGGTAGAGTATGAGATAACATCAAACAGAGTGGACTGCTTCTCTATTATCGGTATGGCAAGAGAGGCTGCGGCTACATTTGACAAGCCGTTTTATCCTCCTGTGATAAAGGAAACCGGAAATGCAGAGGATGTAAATGACTATATACAGGTAGAGGTGCAGGCGCCTGACCTTTGCCCACGATATGTGGCAAGAGTTGTAAAAAATCTGAAAATCGGCCCGTCGCCGAAGTGGATGCAGGAAAGACTTGCATCACAGGGTATACGTTCGATAAATAACCTGGTAGATATAACCAATTATGTCATGGAGGAGTACGGACAGCCTATGCATGCTTATGATCTGGCAACGATAGCCGGACATAAGATAGTGGTCAGAAGGGCAAATGATGGAGATACATTTGTGACGCTTGACGGCCAGGAGAGAAAGATGGACCATGACGTGCTTATGATATGCGATGGCGAAAAGGAAATCGGTATCGCGGGTATCATGGGCGGAGAAAACTCCATGGTAACTGATGAGATAGAGACATTGCTATTTGAGGCAGCGTGCTTTGACGGAACTAATATCAGACTTTCCTCGAGAAGGATAGGTCTGGCGACAGATGCAGCAGCAAAATTTACCAAGGGGCTTGATCCAAACCTTGCGATAGATGCAATAAACCGTGCCTGTGAGCTTATAGAGGAGATGGGAGCCGGCGAGGTAGTAGGAGGAGCAGTAGACGTATATCCTGCACCGGTAGAACCAAAGAAGCTGCCATTTGAGCCCGACAAGATGAACAAGCTGCTCGGCACTGAGGTAGAGTCTGAAAAGATGCTGTATTACTTTGATAGATTGGGCCTTTCATATGATAAGGCTTCAAATATGCTTACCATTCCTACATTCAGACAGGATATCGGCTGCATGGCTGATCTGGCTGAAGAGGTAGCCAGATTTTATGGATATGACAATATCCCTGTCTCATTGCCAAAGGGTGAGGCTACAGTAGGAAAGAAGCCGTATAACCAGAGGATAGAGGACATCGCCAGAAACGTACTGGAAAGCAATGGCTTCTCAGGCGGTATGTGTTATTCGTTTGAGAGCCCAAAGGTATTTGACAGGCTGCTTTTGCCGGAGGATTCACCTTATAGGAGAACGGTTGATATCCTGAATCCGCTTGGCGAGGATTTCAGTATCATGAGAACGGTTTCGTTAAATGGAGTCCTTACATCGCTGGCTACAAATTATAATAGAAAAAATAAATATGCAGGACTGTATGAGTTCGGAAATGTATATCTGCCAAAGGATTTGCCGCTGACAGAGCTTCCTGAGGAGAGAATGAAGCTTACCATAGGCATGTATGGTATGGGTGACTTCTTTACATTAAAGGGCGTGATAGAGGAGATGTGTGAAAAGGTAGGACTCAGAAATGAATGTACCTATGAACCGACGGGTGCGCATCCTTTCCTGCATCCGGGCAGACAGGCGGATATCATGAAGGGCAAGCTGAATATCGGCTTCATAGGTCAGGTTCATCCGGAGGTTTGCGATAACTATAATATGAAGGGCGAGGTATATGTAGCTGTGATAGATATGCCTACCCTGGTCAAGCTGTCGTCATTTGACATAAAGTATGAGGGCATCGCAAAATTCCCGGGCAGTACCAGAGACCTGTCTATGGTCATGGACAAGGATATATTTGTAGGACAGGTGGAAGCAATAATCCGCAAGTGCGGTGGAAAGCTTCTGGAGAGCTACAAGCTGTTTGATATCTATGAAGGAGAGCAGATAGCAGAGGGCAAGAAATCCGTAGCCTACACTATGACATTTAGGGCAAAGGACAGGACGCTTGAAACTTCAGAGGTAGATCATATCATAGAAAAAATCTTAAAAGAGCTCGCAAAGCTTGGCATAGAGCTCAGAGCATAGGACAGGTGGAGAAATCAATATGCAGTTGAAGGATTTTTATTATGATTTGCCGCCGGAGCTTATCGCACAGGATCCTTTGGATCATAGAAGCGATTCGCGGTTTATGATATTAAATCGGGCAAATAACACGATAGAGCACAAGCATTTTTATGATGTAACAGATTATCTGAATGCCGGCGACTGCCTGGTAATCAATGACACAAAGGTTATACCGGCCAGGCTGATGGGAGTGAAGGAGGATACCGGAGCTTCCATCGAGGTGCTGCTGCTCAAGCGTATCGATGACTGTACCTGGGAGACGCTGGTCAGACCGGGCAAGAAGATGAGAGTCGGTGCGAGGGTGGTATTTGGCGCTTTTTCAAATGTACCGGATCCTGAGACAGGACGGATAACCGGGAGACTGACAGGAGAGGTCACAGATATCGTAGAAGAGGGAAATCGTATCATACGTTTCGAATACGAGGGTATCTTTGAGGAAATACTCGATGAGCTGGGACAAATGCCTCTGCCGCCATATATAACGCATAAGCTAAAGGATAAGGACAGATATCAGACGGTATATGCGAAGCATGAGGGCTCTGCGGCTGCGCCGACGGCGGGTTTGCATTTTACGAAGGAGCTCCTTGCAGAGGTAGAAAAAAAAGGTGTCAAAATCGCTCACGTTACGCTTCATGTAGGACTTGGAACCTTCCGACCTGTAAAGGAAGAAAATATATTGGATCACCATATGCACTCGGAATTTTATGTAGTGGATGAAGAGTCTGCACGTATCATAAATGAGACCAGGGCGTCAGGTGGCAGGATTATATCTGTAGGAACCACCAGCACGAGAACCCTGGAATCAGTAGCCGATGACAGCGGTCATGTGAGAGCCGGAAGTGGATGGACGGATATATTTATATATCCTGGATATCGGTTTAAGGTCATCGATGGCCTTATCACAAATTTCCATTTGCCGGAATCAACGCTGCTAATGCTTGTGTCCGCGTTATATGACAGAGAACATATACTGGCAGCCTACGAGATTGCCGTAAGGGAAAAGTACAGATTCTTTTCTTTTGGGGATGCTATGATGATTATATAATGTAAATCTAAATTGCCCCGATGAGACGGTACATCATATATGCTATGGTTTCGTAATTAGGATACTCTAAGCTTGCAAAAATGATGGAAAAAGCAATTAAAGAAAAGCAAAAACTCGCTTCGATCAAACATTTGCTTTTCTTTAATAAACCATCATTTCCGCGAGCTAAGAGTATCCATTAATTACTGCAAATATAGCATATATGATATATCGTCGCATCGGGGTATTTTTTTACTTTATAAGTGTTAACTATTATCTTCACTTGGCAAGCTTATATAAATCATCATAAAATCCAGGATAGGAGATATCTACGCATTCACTTCCCAAAATCTCCGTGTCGCCATCGGCATTTATGCCTGCTATGGCAAAGCTCATGGCGATGCGGTGGTCTAAATGGCTGTCGATAACTGCGCCATGAAGTGTTTTCCCTCCATTTATGATCATGCCGTCATCAGTTGCGATTATATCAGCACCCATAGCTGAAAGATTTTCTACCATGACATCTATGCGGTTAGATTCCTTTACCTTTAGCTCCTCCGCGTTACGAATGACAGTCTGACCATCTGCAAAGCAGGCAAGGATCGCGATAACAGGGATCTCGTCAATGAGCTTTGGTATCAGCTCGCCTCCGATGATACAGCCTTTGAGGCTTGATGTCCTGACTGTGATGTCAGCTGTAGGCTCGCCAGAGTCCGAGACATTATCAAAAGAGATATCGCCGCCCATCATACGGATTACGTCTATGATACCGTCGCGGGTCGGATTTATGCCCACATTTTTGATTGTTATCTCCGAGTCCGGAGTAATAAGTCCTGCTACAATAAAATATGCTGCTGATGAAATATCGCCTGGGACCAGGAGCTTGCGGCCGATAAGCCTGTTAGCTGGTTTCACTATGGCAGTAGTGCCATCTGTCATGATGTCAGCACCAAATGCTTTCAGCATGAGCTCGGTATGATTTCTGGATACGTACGGCTCTGTCACTGATGTTTCGCCATCTGCATAGAGTCCTGCCAGAAGCACGCATGATTTTACCTGAGCCGAAGCCACAGGCGAATTATAATTTATACCACGGAGATTTTTACCATTTATGATAAGCGGCGCGCAATCATTTCCTGCTTCACTCATTATGTCGGCGCCCATCATAGCAAGCGGTGTCATAATCCTTTTCATAGGGCGCCTGCATATAGAGTCATCGCCTGTCACACGACTCCTGAAATCCTGAGCTGCGAGTATGCCTGACATCAGCCTGGTGGTAGTGCCGCTGTTTCCAACATCCAGAGTATCATTAGGTTTTGTCAAACCGTGCAGGCCTTTTCCGTGAATGATGACCGTCTGCCCGTCATATGTGATATCTATACCCATTTGCCTGAAGCAGTTCATAGATGAAATGCAGTCAGCTCCATTTAAGAATCCATGAACCTCCGTGATGCCATCTGCGAGAGATCCGAGCATGATGGAACGATGGGAGATGGATTTGTCTCCGGGTATCGTGATTTCTCCTTTTAATCCTGTCTTTTTATTAAATAACATCCTGGTAAAATCCTCCTAATGCCTGTAAATCTTATAGCCTGCGCCATTTAATGTGTCAAACGCCTTTTTCCTTGCTTCATTGTCATAAAATGAGAGCCTCAATACGCCCTCTTCATCCTCACGGTTATGTGACACTCCAAAATTTTTCAGGTTGATCGAAGCGTCAGCAAGCAGGACGGTTACCTTTGCCAGTGCGCCCGGCTCGTCAGGTATGTCGACAAACAGTTCATGCTGCATCCTGATTACACCGCTGGTGTTATTTGGTATGGAGTCTCTGTATGCCCTCGACGTCTCGAAAAAAAGATTTATGTCCCCGGCATCTCCGTGCTCTATATCATCTATCATATGCTCGATCAGCTCGGTAAACTCCCTCAATCCGTTTGTGATATTACGGGGATTGCTCATAAGTATATGCTCCCAAACCACAGGATTTGATGAAGCGATACGTGTTATATCCTTGAAGCCACCGGCTGCCAGTGCTTTAAATATCCCATCAGGGGTGTCGGCGTCCTTTACCAGATTTACCAAGGCTGCCGCAATCACATGAGGCACATGGCTGATATATGAGGCTATCCGATCATGCTCATCCGGCGTATAGGTGATGGGGATAGCGCCCAAATCGCCAATAAATGTGGTAAATTCCTCCACGCGTGCAGACAAAATCGTAGATGCAGGAGTGATAAAATAATATGCATTTTCTATAAGTCTGTCAGATGCCGCCTCATAGCCAGAGCGTTCAGAGCCGACCATCGGATGCCCGCCTATGAAATACCTACCAAGCTCGAGGTCATTTACAGCCTGATAGATGTCGGATTTGACGCTGCCTACATCGGATAAGATGGTGTCATCCTTCAGATAAGGCTTCAGCTGCTTCAGATACTCTATATTGAAATGGACGGGAGCGCACAAAAATATATAATCGCAGCCTGCTATCTCAGTAGAAATATCCGTAGCTGTTTCATCTAACGTGCCATCTGCCAGAGCGGCGGCGAGAGCTGCTTCGTCTGTATCATATCCCACTATATGATAATCGGGAAATATTCTTTTGATGGATTTTGCTATAGAGCCCCCGATTAAGCCGAGCCCTATAAAACCTATACTAAATTTATTCATTATACATACCGTTCCTTCAGTCCCGGCGACTGCTACACAGCCGCAATTTAACGTACTAAACTACAGCTTATTATAAAGACTATCGCGGATATATTCAAGGGGATTTTTGCAGCGCGGGGTGGGGGTGAGTATTTACCACTTATACAGGTAAGGCAAAGATTGTTGGAGGCTCAAGCAGCAAGTATTATAATGTTGTGAAGGGGCTTATTTCTGTAATTTATCCTATCAGCACGGTCTTGCCTTCGAATGCAAAGCCGTATTTGTGGATGCGCTCTGACGGGATGCCCTTTTCTATCAGGCTGACGTCGTATGCTTTGTCATCTATCTGTTTTAGCGCGGCCTGCAGGGTATCTTCAAGTGTCGCTTCCCTTCTGCGATTTTTTACTTTAAATTCTAGGATGAATGCGTCATCTTCCGCCGGATTCTTTGGCTCGATCATCACATCATAGCGACCAAATCCGCTTTCCTTGTTTGATGTGACCACGTAGCGGCTTGATAATTCCACCAGAAGCCCCAGCACGAAGCCGTGATAGAACCGCTCCGGCTCGGCATATTCAGACGGCTTGTTTCCTGTATCGAAATATCCGAAGGTTTCAAGTGCCACACGGTTCATATATACATTCATGGCGTCTATGTCCCCGGATAGCAGGGCTTTTACAAAATCACTATAATCTGCCGATGCCGTTGAAAACCATCCGCGCACCATGCTGGCAAACATGCGCTCTACTTCAAAATTCGTGAGAGCGAGCTCGTAGAGCGGCTCCTGCCAGTCTTCGATTTTTCCTGCATTTTCATAACCTATCACCTTTAGATAACCGCTCGCAAGGAGCAGACTCCAGATGGCATTTTCGCTTTTATCCAGCTGGTTATAAACTATTTGCTCATCAATAGGACACAGCAAATGCTTACCATTCATCAGTTCTTCAAAGGAAACTTTAATCCTGCTGCTTCCCTCCCGGATCAGCTTTCCGACCAGACTGTTCGAGCTGGTATTTGCCCAGTATGTGCTATACTTCCCTGTATCGAGAAAGTTTATTATAGACCATGGATTGTAAATATCCTTATGCTCGCCAAAGATGAAACCGTCATACCACCGTTTTACACGCTCGCGCTCATCTCCCAGACCACATTCATCGAGCGAAGCGAAAACCTCTTCCTCCGTAAAACCGAACGCTGTCGCATACTCATCAGATGTCGTGGTCACAACCTTCAGGTTGTTCAAATCTAAAAAGATGGACTCCTTGCTGACAGGGTAAGTCCCCTGCAGCGCACGATATTTTTCGTGCTGCCAGATGGAAAGCCCCTCGAACAGGTCCGAACGACCTGCATATTTTATGGAAAATGATGATGAAATATATGCGTTAGTTATTGAAGGGACTGTTGATATACAGGGACTTGTTGCTATAAGAAAGGACGACGAAAAGAAAGCGGTTTATATTTCGTGGATGTGCACCAGTCCGGAAAATAATAAGGACCTTACTAAAAAAGTGAAGCATTTGGGCGTTGGCGGACTTTTGTTTACAATTGCTGCAAATAAATCTATTGAGTACGGATACAATGGGGTAATGTACGGAGAAGTCGGAAACAGAGAGCTGTTACAGCATTATATCAAGGTGCTTAAGGCTGAACGTGCTAAGGATATGAATGGCTTTATATTCTTTATAAATGAAAAAAATGCAAAAAAGATTAAGAAAAAGTGCGAGATTGACAAATATTTGGGAACGAATGCAATTGTGGATGCCATGTTTCACGAGCTGCAAGATTATGAAAATAAGATAATGTAATGCTGAAATTAAGTAATGAAATAAATCGACGAACATAAAAAAGCCGTAGTACATTTTGATATGTATTCCGGCTATTTTGAATTTTCAAGGGTTGTAGCATTAGCGTTGTTCCAACGCTAATCCTATCAAGTGATCAGTATGGTCCGCCATGAACAGCGGAATATTTTATCTATTGCGCACCACTTAAATTCAAATCCGCATTATGCTTCTTTTGCCGGTAAAATCCCGGCTTCTATGAGCATTTTATTGTTCCTGCGGATTTTGGGTGCCAGAATATCTTCGCCATCTGCATCTCCGACCTTGCCGATAAAGCGGTAGTAAATATCCACCTTCATAACAATCTCCCCGTCGATGACTTCCTTCTCATGCACCACAATTTTATCAATCAGGGTATGCAGAAGGGATTCTGTCAGCTCCGTGATGTCGGTATACTGCTCAACCAGCGCAGCGAATTTCTTTGCATCACTGGTCTGTGCGGTATAG
>X287_Common_Brushtail__coassemble_69_pt1 | contig 20372 bp, 20 predicted proteins | sample X287_Common_Brushtail__metabat2_low_PE_009 | metagenome-assembled genome bin X287_Common_Brushtail
TACGAAGTAGGGAGGATTCCTTATCACCTACATTGATTTAGGAGGGCGCAATGCTGCGGAGCAGCATTACCACAATGCGCCCGACGACCTGTGGTAAGGAGGGGCCCTACGAAGTAGGGAGGATTCCTTATCACCTACATTGATTTAGGAGGGCGCAATGCTTATGAAGAAAAAAATGAAAGACTTTCTGAAGGACGAAAGTGGTATGGGTGTTGTAGAAATATTGCTTATTATCGTTGTACTTATAGCAATGGTAATCATTTTCCAGAGTCAGATCACTGACCTTGTAAATGATATCTGGGATTCAATAGGTAATAGTGCCAAGAAAATCTATTAGATCGGGCAATAAAACACAAACATTTTATAATTAATGAAAGGCAGAAGACGAAAAATGAATAATAGCGGACAGATTACCGTTTTCATGTGTCTTCTGATACTTAGTCTGCTTATGGCAGGTCTGACAGCATTAGAGATAATCCATATGAGTAATGGAAAAGCACGTTCTGCAGAGGCAGTTTATGGAGCGCTCGAGAGCGTTAAAGCGGATTATAACCAAAAGCTTTTCGAGGATTACCATCTATTGCTGTTGGATAAAAATTACTATGGCTATGGTGAAGGCGGGCTGGAGGAAAAGCTAAAGGATTATCTGGAATATACCCTAAATCAGGCAGGTGCATCATCAGAATATGAGATAGATGAGACAGCTATATCCGCCTATATCGGTGTACTCGATAATGATTGCGAGGCGCTTTCAGCTCAGATAACAGAATATATGAAGATATATGCCGAAGCCGCAGCAGTAGAAAGTCTGATAGACCTGATATCAAGCGGAGGAGATGCATCAGAAGCAGCAGAGGAAGCGGTACGTGATGGACAAAATGAGGAAAGTACGGAGGAAAGCGACTGGGATGGAGATGATCCTAGGGATGTGTTGGAGGATACAACTTCGGCAGGCCTGCTGAGTCTCGTAGTGCCAGCCGGTGGGACACCATCAAGCAGTAGCATAGATACATCTGATATGCCATCTAAGAATATTTCAGATGATGACGATGAGGAAGCAGATTTCAGCTTTGATGATGTGGATGAGCTGTCGCAGGAGCTTGGTACATCAAATAGTGACTGCCTAGTCGGACTGCAGGAGGATATGTATGGTATCGCATATGTGATGGCTTTTTTTGACTATTATACGTGTGACGCTGACTACGATAATCCTCTTGAATGCGAGGTAGAATATATTATCGCAGGAAAAGACAATGACTATGATAATTTGAAATCCATCGTTAACAGGATATTGCTGCACAGGATTGCGTTTAATTTTGTAAGCCTGATGGGCGACAGTACGAGGATGGCGGAGGTAGAAAGCATAGCGCTTACCTTGTCGCTTATCCCGGGTGTCAGCTATGGCGTTGTAAAATATTTGCTGCTGGGCTGTTGGTCTTATGCAGAGACTATCGTTGAAATAAAATCTCTGCTTGCCGGAAATGGAATACCATATATAAAAACATCTGAGACGTGGCTCACAGATATAAATAATCTGGGAAATATCATGAATATAGAGAATTGTGATTATGAGGGAGTGGACAGTATAGATTATAAGGGTTTTCTGATGATATTTCTTGCAGAAAAGCTGGATGTCATGTATTACCGGATAGCAGATGTTATACAGCTCAATTTGCGCGAGGACGATGAGGATTTTCTCATGGAGGATTATATCTGTGCATTTACGGCAGATTTTCGTATATCTTTGTCGCCGAAATACCTGGATTTTCTACGGGGTGTATCGGGGTCGACGCTCAACGTATCTGATACCTATACCTTTACATTTGGAGTGGAAACAAATTACTGATATAGCTTAATTATTATAGAAAGGACCGGTGTTATATGTTCTCTTATTGCAAGGCAAAACAGATATTACCCAAAAACAATAAAAACAAAAAAATAAAACCAATTTACCAAGCGCAAAGTCCATATATATCTGAAACCAAGGATAAGAGGGCATATAACACCGGTTTTTTTACAGCAGGAAGCGCCACGGTAGAGGCGACGCTTATAATGCCGCTCATGCTGATGGTGATATATATGATATGGTCCGTAGGGTGCTGCATGATTATGAAAAATGTCATATATGAGGGACTGCTCGAAACAGCAGAGTATATGGCGGAATATGAGTATCTGTATGAACTGGTCGAGGAAGGCCTTATCAGTGAGGGCGATTTGGATGTAGCGGATACGGTGGTAAGCGTAACATCGGCATATACAAATATCAAATCATATATAGATGATGAAGAACTGGTAGAAAGATATGTAACATCAGGCATGAACGGGCTGATATTTACCGAGGCGAGATATGATGATTCGGACGGATTTATATATCTGACGCTGAATTATGAATATGGTATAGATATTCCATTTTTTGGCGAGATGACTCATATAGAAACTGAAACCGTAAAACAAAAGGCATATACAGGCTATATAGGGGCTGGCTGCAGTGACGATGAAGACACATATGTATATATAACAGAAAATGCAACCGTATATCATACAACGAGAAGCTGTACCCATATCGATTTGTCAATCAGCAGCGTGAGTTCAGAGGAGTTGTCTGGACAGTATGGAAGCTTGTCAGCGTGCGAATACTGCACGTCATCATATACGGGAAATATATATGTAACTGATGAAGGTGACTGTTATCATCATTCTCTTTCCTGCCCGGGTCTGAAAAGGACAGTATACAGAGTAAAAAAGAGTGAAACATCGCTTCCGGCATGTGAGAGATGTGGAAGGAGTAGATATGATAAAAGAAAATAAAGGACAGATAGTAATCGAGATGTGTTTTATAATGCCGATGGTTGTGGGCATTATATTTCTTTCGTTATTCATTTTTATATATGTCATGAACCGGGCAGTAGCAGCTGCCGAGGTCTATACGGTCTTGTATACCAAGGAAGCATATCTGATCGGTCAGGATGATATATCAGAAGAAGAGATTACATCCATTTTGCAGTCGGAGATAAGCGATAGCTTAAGTGACAGGCTGTATCTCATTCAGGAGGTCGGCGCAGAGGTAGAGCTTTGTGGCGCAGACGGTATCTTGAGCAGCTATGCCGATGCAGGATATATCAGTGCGGAGGTTACAGATAGTATGGAGTGTGAAGGGCTGTTTATGCTGATTTCAGATGCGACACTTGATGACAGGATATATGGCAGACAGGAATTAAGAGATACATCAAATAATCTCAGGAGGTGGCAGATATATGGAAAAATATTACAAAACTGACGGTACGAACTCGTATATAGTACCTGACAAATATAATGTGGAGATAGACTGCTTTGATATAAGAGTATTGCAGAATGTAACGATAGATAATCTGATAGGGTTTGAATTTCGCGGCATAAATCAGGATAGAATGATCTATTATAGGATAAACGGTTTGGAGCAGTTTGTGAATGATATAGGAGACGGGATAGGATATGAAAATCTGCGGTCGATGCTCGACGCGTTGCTGTCCCTGATAAAGACGCTTAGACAGTATATGCTGAGACCGGAAAATCTGATAATGGATGCCGATGGGATATTTTTGGAGAGGAGCAGTCACATATATAAATTTATGTATATGCCCGACTATGAGCAGCCTGTAAATGAGCAAATCAGGCATCTGGTCGAGCAGCTGCTAAAGCTGGTGGATCATAGGGACAGAAGAGCTGTGGATATGATATATGATATATATGATATCGTGTCAGATGTGGGATATCACATAGATGATATAAGCTCATATCTGAGCTCATTTGATGACAGAGTGATGGCAGAGGTGAAGCGGACTGAATATCAGTCTGAAGCACGCCAAATCAAAGCACACCAGGATGATATATGTCAGCCAGCAGTTGCTGCGAATTATGATATGCCTGCCTGCAGTATGCAAAAAAATAATCCGGGCAGAGCTGACCTGATGAATATCGTATTTAATGATAAAACGCCAGAGCCGGAGGATGATAAAAACAAATATATCAATTCCAAGAATCTGCTGCTTACCGGTATAGTGCTGACCGGTGTTGTGGGTGTGATATTTGCAGCGATGCAGCTTGGAAGGGATGGACATATAGAATATGTAAAGCCGCTGATGCTTATCGTTATGCTGATGGCGGTGCTTTGTTTTATCTATATCCAGATAGGCCGTGATAAACAGGAGAAGAATGAACAGGACATGGCATATGCTCCTGTGGCAGGCTGTAGCGTATCTAAAAATATTCCTGTGGATAATGTCAGACTGGAAAATACCCCTGTGGCAGATTGTGCCAGACCGGAGAGTGTCCCTGTGGCAGATTGCGGCAGACCAGAAAATATCCCCGGGACAAATGTGCTTAGGGCATTTGGAGATGATACAACGTTGTTGCCTCAGACAGATACATATGTTGGAGGCTCGGAAAGACGGATTTGTCTGACTGACATGTCTGGGCGGAAGCTTAAGGAATGGAGAGATGCGGATATGCCGTTTATATTGGGCAGAGGAGCAGACACCGGGTCAAATATAATGACGGATCAGGGTATCAGCAGGAGGCACGCAAGGATATATAGGAATGAAAGCAGATATTATATAGAGGATATGGATTCTACAAATGGAACCTTTGTTAATGATGCAGAAATATTGTCAGGATACCCGTTTGCACTCACGGATGGCGACAGAATAAGGCTTGGAGAGAGCGGATATATCATCCATATATCGTAACAAATCCATTGATATAAAATCATATTTCGGCTATAATGGTTATCAGACAGGAGATGACAATTATGGCTTATATGGCGTTATACAGAAAGTGGCGTCCGGATACCTTTGAAGAGGTAAAAGGGCAGGACCATATCGTTACCACTTTACGAAACCAGATAAAAAATGATAGAATCGGTCATGCATATTTGTTTTGCGGCACAAGGGGTACAGGTAAAACATCAATAGCAAAATTATTTGCAAAATCCGTAAATTGTGAGCATCCTGTTGACGGAAGTCCGTGTGGTGAGTGCGCTTCGTGCCAGGCTATAGCGCGCGGGACATCAATGAACGTGATAGAGATAGATGCTGCATCAAATAATGGTGTGGATAATATAAGAGAAATCCGCGACGAGGTACAATATTCGCCATCTGAGGGCAAATATCTGGTATATATCATAGATGAGGTACATATGCTTTCTCCGGGAGCGTTTAACGCTTTGTTAAAGACACTTGAGGAACCGCCTTCTTATGTTATATTTATATTGGCGACTACAGAGTCTCATAAGATACCTGTAACTATATCCTCCAGGTGCCAGAGATATGACTTCCATAGAATATCCGTGGATACGATAACAGACAGACTGAAAAGTCTGATGGACAGAGAGCAGATAGAAGCGGATGATAAAGCGCTTGAATATGTGGCAAAGGCAGCTGACGGGTCCATGAGAGATGCGCTCAGTATCCTGGACCAGTGTATAGCTTTCAACCTGGGGCAGAAGCTGACATATGATAAGGTTCTGGAGACCATAGGTGCTGTAGATATAGATATTTTTGCAAAGCTTCTGGACAGGGTCATGAACCTGGATGTGAGCGGTGCGATAGATATCATCGACCAGGTCGTATGGCAGGGTAGTGAGCTGGGGAGATTTGTCAGTGAATTTACATGGTTCCTGAGAAATGTACTTATGATTAGGCTGTCCCCTGAGCATACCGCTGCGTTAGATATGACGACAGAAAACATAGAGACAGTCAGACCACTCGCGGAAAAAGCTGACACGGATGCGCTGCTTAGATATATCAATGTATTTGCGGCTGCACAGACAGATATAAAATATGCCGCGCAAAAGAGAATAGTCCTGGAGCTCGCAGTGATAAAACTGTGCAGACCTGAGATGGAGACAGATTACTCTTCACTGCTTGACAGGGTGCGTGTGCTGGAGCAGAAGGTTGCGCAGGGTAATGGAGATATTGCAGCGGGATTAAATCAGGATATGATGGCACAGCTTCAGGAGATGATGGCTACGATGAATGCGCCGCATAAGACTTTGCTTAAGGCTGAAGCTTCTCATGAAGAAACAGAAGAGTTTGATTTAAGGAAGGAGCTGCGTAGGAAATATCCCGAGGCTACTGTTAAGGAGCTGGAGGAGATCGTAAAAACATGGAAACCGAAGGATGCCGGCTATAATCAGCTTACTTTGACTTATCTGAATAAAGGATGCCTTAATGTAACAGAAGATGGTAAAGGTTTATTCCTTTCCTATGCCGACACCAGGGAAAACGCATCTTCTATTAACTATTTCAGTGATAAGATGCGGATGGATACTCTCAGAGAGAACATGGAAAGGACAACCGGCAGAAAGATAAATATTTCACTTCGTGTTCTAAGCATGGCAGATGCAAAAAAAGAAGAAATAGAAAAAAATGATCTGAGCAGGATCAATTTTGATGTAGAATATAAATAATGATTTTCAAGGAGGAATTTAACGATGGCTAAAAGAGGAGGCTATAATGCAGGCATGATGCCCGGCAACATGAATAATCTTATGAAGCAGGCGCAGAAGATGCAGAAGCAGATGGAGACTACTACCAAGGAATTAGAGGATAAGATATACGAGTCCTCTGTAGGAGGTGGTGTTGTAACCGCAAAGATATCAGGAAAGAAAGAGCTTATGGAGATAAAGCTTGATCCTGAGGTTGTGGATCCTGATGATATAGAGACACTTGAGGATCTTATTGTATCTGCCGTAAATGAAGCTTTAAGGCAGCAGGATGAGGATTACAATTCCTCCATGTCAAAGATTTCCGGTGGTATGAATCTGGGAGGTTTGCCATTCTAATGGATGTCTATGGCGGAGAAGTAAATAAATTAATAGAACAGCTCGGCAGACTTCCGGGGATAGGCTCAAAGACCGCTCAGCGGCTTGCCTTTCATATCATAAGTATGCCGGAGGAAAATGCAGCTGCATTGTCTGAAGCAATAATACATGCAAAAAGGAATATAAAATATTGCAGCTGCTGCTATACTATCACTGATAAGGATATCTGTCCTATATGCCGGTCGGAAAATCGTGACCACAAGGTAATAATGGTTGTGGAGACTCCGAGAGATCTGGCGGCATATGAGAGAACCGGACAGTATACAGGTGTATATCATGTTCTTCATGGCGTGATTAATCCGTCGCTTGGTATAGGCCCTGCTGATATCAGGATAGCTGAGCTGATGAAAAGACTTCAGGGAGATGTAGACGAGCTTATTATAGCGACCGGCTCAGGACCTGAAGGAGAGGCGACTGCAATGTACATATCAAAGCTTGTAAAGCCGGCAGGTATTAAGGTTACAAGGATAGCCAGCGGTGTACCTGTAGGCGGAGATTTGGAATGTATCGACGAAGTGACATTGCTTAGGGCATTGGAAGGAAGAATAACAATTTAGAAGAAAGAGGTGTAGAGTATGTTAAGAGTGGGAATGCTTACCAGTGGCGGTGACTGCCAGGCACTTAATGCAACGATGAGAGGTATCGCAAAGGGATTGTATGAGCTCTTTGATGATGTGGAAATTTATGGATTCCTTGAAGGCTACAAGGGTCTCATGCGGGAAAATTATATCAAGATGAAGCATTCGGATTTTTCTGGAATTATAACAAAGGGTGGTACGATACTCGGAAGCTCAAGACAGCCGTTTAAGCTGATGGGAGAGCCTACAGAGGATGGCTTGGACAAGGTTAAGGCCATGAAGGACACATATAAGAAGCTGAAGCTGGACTGCCTTTGTGTACTGGGAGGTAACGGCTCGCAGAAAACGGCGAACCTCCTGAGTGAAGAGGGACTTAATGTTATAGGCCTGCCAAAGACTATCGACAACGATTTGTGGGGCACTGATATGACATTTGGATTCCAGAGTGCGGTAGACGTTGCTACAAATACCATCGACTGTATTCATACTACGGCAGCATCACATAATAGAATATTTGTAGTCGAGGTTATGGGTCATAAGGTTGGCTGGATTACATTGCACGCCGGTATTGCAGGAGGGGCGGATGTTATACTTATTCCTGAGATACCATATGATATAAAGAAGGTCTATAAGGCCATCGAACAGCGTACGAAGGATAAAAAGGGATTTACTATTGTTGCAGTGGCTGAGGGCGCCATACCAAAGGAGGTCGCTGAGCTGCCAAAGAAGAAACGTAAAGAGGTTATTGCAAATTCACCTTATCCGTCAGTAGCATATGAGCTGGCAGACAAGCTGAAGGAATTTACCACTCAGGATATTAGAATAGCGATCCCGGGTCATACTCAGAGAGGCGGAAGCCCGTGCCCGTATGACAGGGTCATTTCCTCCAGATTTGGAGCAAAGGCGGCAGAGCTTATCAAGGCAAAGGATTTTGGCAAGCTGGTTGTATTTTTAAATAACCAGGTAACAGCTATTCCTTTAAGTGAATCTGCAGGAAAACTGAAATATGTATCACCTGATGATGAAACGGTGCTTGCTGCAAAAACACTCGGCATAGTATTTGGCGATTAAAAAAATATATATCACATTTTCTCCCCGACTGCATATAAAAATAATAGATGATATGTAGTCAGGGAGATTTATATGAGCGACGAATTCAAATATATACCATACGATATACGAGATGAGAACCTGCGAGGGTTAATAAAAAACGAAAATGTCTATAATATGAAAAGGGGACTGTCAGGTATTATCCTTCCGGATGATAGAGACCGGGAGCTGGAAGAGGCACTAAAGGATATGGAATACATGAAGGAAATGTATCCGGGTGAGATAAAGAAATTCCTTCATATGGTAGAAGAAGAATGTGACAGACTGGAATATGAAGGCAGCCCCATGCTTGCAGAATACCCCGATAGAGAGCAGATAAGAAGGATAGCAAGAAGGATATTTGACGATATTGATATGGAGGGCGAAATGGATATTGGGCACCGAAAGGGATGCGCCAATCCTACCTTGAGAAATATAATCGAGCTTCTCGTATGCAATGAGTTTTATTGTAGAAGAGACAGATACAGGAGACGTAGAAGAAGGTTTTATTAGTGAAGAAAATACTGGGAATACTATTTCGGATAATTGTTATGGTTGCTGTCTTCCTGGCAGCAGCTGTAATTGTAGATAGATTTAATAATAGAAGCTACAACAGTCTGGCAATCGAAATGCAGGATGCCAGGCTGCCTGTAGCTTATGTGGTATATCAGGACCGTTATATTAATTGCATGCATGGATATACGTCAGATGTAGATACAGCTTTGCTCCGTGACTCAATAACACCGGTCGATGATGAAAAGCATATAGAAATCGTTCTGGATGATTCGGAGAATTACGCATCAGCATGCTCATATGAGCTGCGTTCGATAGCAGGAGATTCTCTGATAGAAAATGGAGAACTGACAAGCGATAGTGAAAGAGACGGCTATGCCGTATATGACATCAATATCCGTATGGACATAGCAAGTGATATGGAATACATGCTTGTATTTAAAGTGACGGATGCTGATGGAGAGGTTGCATCATATTATACCAGGATAGTTATCAATGATGATTATCATGCATCTGAGCTTTTAAGCTTTGTGGACAGGATAAATGATGCGACTTATGATTTTGATGTAGCAGAGGAGGATTCTGTTATATCTGGCTACAAGGACACATATATGAGTGACGAGGGCATCAAAGAGGATACGGAAGACAGCCTTATCCATACCACATTATCATCTTCATATGATATGCTGACATGGAATGGACTGGAGCCGGTGAAGGTCAGCAGTGTCATCCCAACCATAAAGGAGATAGATACAAACTATGCGGTTATAGAGCTTTGCTATATAGCGGAAAGTATAGATGATGATGACCTGACCGCTTATTATAGTATTAAGGAATATTATCGTGTGAGCTATGCGGATGAAATCTTTTCTCTGATAAATTTTGACAGATATGTAGAAGAGTATTTCGACAGGACGAGCATCAGCGTTGATAATAATGCATATGAGATAGGCATAGCAGACGATACCGATATCGAATATCGTTACAGTGAAAATAACAAGCTTTTAAGCTTTGTAAGACAGGGGCAGCTGTGGCTTTACGATTACAGCTCGGCAAGGATTTCCCTGGTATTTGGCTTTTGGCTCGATGATATAGAAAATACGCGGAACACTTATGATAATTATGATATAAATATCGTTTCCATGGATGACGATGGCAACATGATTTTTGTCGTATATGGCTATATGAACAGAGGCGCCCACGAGGGAGAGCTGGGTATAGGCTTGTACAGCTATACGAAGTCTTCTGAGGAGCTTTGCGAGCTGCTTTTTGTAGAAAATAACGTGCCGTATGACGTCATGAAGGAGGAGCTCGGCAGACTGACATATTATGACGGCAGCGTGTTGTATTTTATGCTTGGAGGCAAGATAAATGCCATAAATGTAGCAGACAAAAAAATGTCATATTATGTAAGTGATATCTCCATGGACAGTGTGTTTATATCTGATAATATGGAGCTGATGGTTTATCCTGACAGCGATAATCCGCTGGACATAACTACCCTGACGCTTGTAAATTTTGCAACAGGCGAGACCTATACGATAGAAGCAGATCAGGGAGAATGCCTTATGGGATATGGATTTATATCTTCTGATTTTGTATACGGGACAGGGACATCGTCTGCCGACGCAGATGGTAATATACCATATCATACGCTGACCATAATAAATGGCTCTAATGAGCTTCGAAAGGAATATGCGGATAAATATGGATTTTATAATGTTGTGATAGATGGCGATATGATCTATCTCGACGATGATAACTTTATTACATTTAAGGCGGATGACACAAATCCGGGCATAACGGTATCTCAGATCATGGACAGTGATGGGATTACAAGGGCTTATTTTGTATTTCCATCAAACGTCTATATATCATATCAGCCGAAGCTTATCATCACGGCAAATAAAGACAATGCGCCAAATAATATGGTCATAGATGTAACAAATGAAGCTGCAAATTATATGGTATATGATAATCTGGGGCTGTCAGGTATATTTTATGAAGCGGGTGAGGCCATCATTTATGCGACTGAGGTTTCGGGAATAGTCGTATCGAGGGATGGCGAGATCGTATATAGGAAATCGGACAGTCAGGAATACAACACCATTGCGGCGCAGATACTTCATTACAGTTCGGGAGATGCCGACGCGTCTTTGCAGGACTGCATCTATATAACGTTGGTATATGAAGGCCAGACGCCCGATTATGATGATATAACACCATATCTGGCAGAAGACCGGGGAGTGGTTGCGGCTCTTAGCGAATTGGGGAAATATCCGGGAGCGGACATTTCCGGCTTGAGCCTTGATATGCTGTTGTCATATGTGAGTGATGGTATACCTGTTATATGCCGTATATCGGACGGCAGATATGTGCTGGTGGTAAGCTATAACAGTACGCATGTGAGATATTACGACCCTATATCCGGAGAAGAGGTAAAGGTAACCAGAGAACAGTATGAAAGCGCCATGGCACTCTGGGATAATGAAATGTATGCCTATATAGAAAATTAACAAAAGAAAATTAACAAAAGGAGCAGTAGCTGTTTAAGCGTTACTTAAAAGCTGCTGCTCCTTATGTTAATTTAAAAGCAATATGTTTTATTCCTCTGAAATTGCTCCAACTGGGCATGAACCTGCGCAAGCACCACATGAAATGCATGCTGAGCTATCAATAACGAAAGCTCCTCCATTGTCACTGATAGCACCAACAGGGCAAGAGCCTGCACATGAACCACAACTGATACATGAATCTCCTATAACAAAAGCCATTAGTGTATCCTCCTTAATTAAAAAATTATATGCTTATTGTAAATCAAAATCTGTCGATTTTCAAGCTATATTGTCATATTGTTTGAGTATTATGCTCTCCTCTTTTTTCCTTCATCGCATCCAGGATAATTCTTTGAGCTCTGGCAGCGTCGTCATTTGACAGCGGCTTTGTATCCTTGAGCGGATAGTCTATGCCCAGCTTCTCATATTTGGGCTTGCCCATGTCGTGATAAGGAAGCACCTCGAGCTGCTTTACATTTGGGAGCTCCGCCATAAAGTATCCGACACGCTTCAACAAATCGTCCTTATAGGTTATATCAGGTACGATGACATGTCTGATTCTCAGATCTACATTCTTTTCTGCCGTATATCTGGCAAAATCGAGAATATTATCTATAGGCTGACTTGTCAGAGCCTTATGCCCTTCAGGATCGATATGCTTTATATCCAGCATAATCAAATTCGTACATGCCATAAGCCTGTCAAATTTTTCCAGAAGCGTTGGATTATTTCGGTTAAATATGATACCGGATGTGTCCAGACAGGTATGGATATTCTTCTTTTTTGCAGCCTCAAACAGTTCAATCAAAAAATCGATTTGCATCAGAGGCTCTCCGCCGGTAGCGGTAATGCCTCCATTTGCGTAAAAGGGCTTTAGTGAATCATACTGCTCGAGTAGCTCGTCTACAGTTTTATCTTCGCCGCCCCGGACATCCCATGTGTCCGGATTGTGGCAGTATAGACATCTCATGGGGCATCCTTTGAAAAATACTACAAAACGCATGCCCGGACCGTCAACAGTGCCACAGGTCTCTATTGAATGAATATGTCCTACCATAAATCCTCCATGTTAAAAGAGGCAGGAGAAATTCGCTCCTGCCTCCTTAGTGTAACTAATGTTTAGATTAGAATTTCAATTACATAGCCTCGTGGAATGTTCTTGAAATAACGTCAGCCTGCTGCTCAGGTGTCAGCTTAACGAAGTTAACTGCGTAACCTGATACACGGATAGTAAGCTGTGGATAATTCTCCGGATGCTTCTGAGCATCGATTAATGTATCACGATTTAAAACGTTTACGTTAAGATGATATCCACCTTCTTCAACGTAACCATCTAACATATTTACTAAGTTATCTACCTGCTGTGTACTAGCCATTGTAAAATTCCTCCTTTATATTTATTCTTTATATAATTCCTCGTCCATTCCTTCCATAAGGGTAGGAACGCTGCATGCAAGGTCGCCCTTAGCGCAGTCCAAGCATCCGAGGGTTTCTTCGGTCTTCTGGCCTCCCGGAACGGTTTCGTCTACAGATACATTCACATGACCATGACCGTTACCCATCATGTTATCTAACATTGCAACAATGTCATCTACCTGATTCATATCCGCCATAACAAACCTCCAAAATTATAATTATTTGCTCAAGTCGATATCGATATCTCCGGCAAATACCTTATCTTCCTTACCAAGTGCACCAGGAATGATAGAGAATGTATTTGAAATACCATCCTGAGCATCTTTGAATGGGATCTTTGCTACAGATGCAAGAGAAGCTACTGCACCGTGAGTATCTCTCTTGTGAAGTGGGTTAGCGCCTGGAGCAAATGGTGCACCGTGCTTACGTCCACATGGTGTATCACCTGTATTCTTACCGTATGTTACGTTTGATGTGATAGTAAGAATAGACTGTGTTGGAACACCGTTTCTGTATACGTGTTGCTTTCTGATCTTATCCATGAAGGTTGTAACGATATATGTTGCAATCTCATCAACACGGTCGTCGTTGTTACCATACTTAGGGAAGTCGCCCTCTGTATTGTAGCTTACTACGATACCCTGCTCGTTACGGATAGGAGTAACCTTTGCATATTTGATAGCTGATAATGAGTCAGCAACGATTGAAAGACCTGCAACACCTGTTGCAAAGTATCTCTTAACGTCTCTGTCATGTAAAGCCATCTGGATTCTCTCGTATGCATACTTGTCATGCATATAGTGGATGATGTTAAGTGCGCTAACGTAAACCTTAGCTAACCATTCCATCATGTCATCGAACTTATCCATTACATCATCATAATCAAGTGGGCCATCACCCTCAACCGGACGATACTTAGGACCAACCTGAACTCCTGTACACTCATCAACACCACCGTTGATAGCGTAAAGTAAGCATTTTGCAAGGTTAGCACGTGCTCCAAAGAACTGCATTTCCTTACCGATAACCATGGATGATACGCAGCATGCGATACCATAATCATCTCCGTGAAGAGGCCTCATCATATCATCATTCTCATACTGGATAGAGGATGACTTGATAGACATCTTTGCACAGAACTGCTTCCAACCAAGAGGAAGTCTTGTAGACCAGAGAACTGTAAGGTTTGGCTCCGGAGCTGTACCAAGGTTGTTAAGAGTATTCAGATAACGGAATGACATCTTTGATACAAGAGTACGTCCGTCAACACCCATACCACCGAGAGACTCTGTAACCCAAACTGGATCACCTGCGAAAATCTGATTGTACTCAGGAGTACGTGCAAACTTAACGCAACGAAGCTTCATGATGAAGTGATCAACGAATTCCTGAATCTGCTCCTCTGTAAATGTACCTGCTGCAAGATCTCTCTCAGCATATACGTCAAGGAATGTAGCTGTACGTCCAAGTGACATAGCAGCACCATTCTGCTCCTTAACTGCTCCGAGATATCCGAAATATGTCCACTGGATAGCTTCCTGTACGTTTGTAGCAGGCTTTGTAATATCAAAGCCATAGAATGAAGCCATCTTTGCTAATTCCTTAAGAGCCTTAATCTGCTCTGAAATCTCTTCCTTGCCACGGATTACATCATCTGTGTAAATCCTGCCGAAGGATTCCTTCTGAGCCTGCTTATCTTCGATAAGTCTGTCGATACCATAGAGAGCTACTCTTCTGTAGTCGCCGATGATACGTCCACGGCCATATGCATCCGGAAGACCGGTTACAATGTGATTTGAACGACATTTTCTGATTTCTGCATCATAAACGTCAAATACACCTTCATTATGTGTCTTTCTGTGCTTTGAGAAGAAGTCAACTACTTCAGCGTCCATGGTATAGCCATTATCTTCACAAGCCTTCATAGCCATACGGAGACCACCGTATACGTTCATTCCTCTCTTGAATGGTGCGTCTGTCTGGAAACCAACGATTGTTTCCTTATTCTTGTCAAGGTATCCAGGACCATGTGAGGTAAGAGTAGATACAACCTTGGTATCCATATCAAGGACACCGCCTGCTTCTCTTTCCTTCTTTGTCAGGTCCATAACCTGTGCCCATAAATCCTTTGTGTTCTGTGTTGGTCCAGCTAAGAAACTGTCATCACCTTCATATGGTGTGTAGTTCTTCTGGATAAAGTCACGAACATCGATAAACTTCTGCCAGTTTCCACCCACGAAACCATTCCATGCTGTTGTTTCCATTTTTTGTAATTCCTCCTTTATAATGTTTAAAAATTATATAATCGTAAAGCTGAATTATCTCAGGCTTTAGCCGGTTATAATTAGCCCAACTACTATGCTTTAATTATAATTGGATATTGTATACACGTCAATTCCAAAAAACCAAAATTATTGTACTTTTTTTGATACAAAAGAGGGCTTGGTTACAATAAAAGGTAGACATTGAAAAAACTTTGAGTTATTATGTTTGAGGAGATTTAACTTTAAATTAAACAGGAGGAATATAGAAATGGCACAGATTAATAAAGACATGCTTATTAATGATATTATTGAGATTGATCCGGGTAATGCTGCGATCCTTATGGCATCAGGTATGCATTGTATCGGTTGTATAGCTGCAGCCGGCGAGACACTTGAAGAGGCAGCAGTAGTTCATGGCATGGATGTAAATGAGCTGGTTAAGGATATAAATGATTATCTGGCAAAGAAGGAAAATGCCAATTAGGTCGTTTGACGGACACAGGAGGATTTTATAAAAATGAGCAATATAGATGCTAAATCAGTAAGTGCCATCAGGGTGCTGGCGGCAGACGCAATACAAAAGGCAAATTCAGGTCATCCGGGACTGCCGCTTGGCTCGGCGCCTATGGCGTATGAGCTGTGGATGAAACATATGAAGCACAATCCGGCAGATCCTGCATGGGTAAACAGAGACAGGTTCATCCTGTCAGGAGGACATGGCTCGACATTGCTATACTCACTGCTGCATCTGTTCGGATACGGACTGACTATAGAAGATATGAAAAATTTCAGACAGCTTGGTTCGCTTACACCGGGTCACCCGGAATACAAACACACAGTAGGTGTAGAGGCTACCACAGGTCCTTTGGGCGCAGGCATGGCTATGGCAACAGGCATGGCTATGGCGGAGAAGCATCTGGCAGCCACATTTAATAAAGAAGGTTATCCTGTAGTAGATCATTATACATTTGTACTCGGAGGAGACGGATGTATGATGGAGGGTATATCATATGAAGCCTTTTCACTTGCTGGTACCCTGGGACTGGATAAGCTCATCGTACTCTATGATTCAAATGATATATCCATAGAAGGCGGTACAAATATAGCATTCAGGGAAAATGTGATGAAGAGATTTGAGTCATTTGGTTTCCAGACCATCAGGGTAGAGGATGGAAATGACCTGGAGGCGATAGGCCATGCCATAGAAGAGGCAAAGGCTGACCATACACGACCTTCCATGATAGAGATAAAGACCAAAATCGGTGCCGGCTGTCCGGCAAAGGAGGGCAAGGCATCTGCACACGGCGAGCCTCTTGGAGAGGAAAATGTAGCTGCTCTTCGCGCAAACATCGGCTGGGAAGAACAGGAAGCATTTGTGATACCTCAGGATGTATATGATCATTTTGCCAAGAGATGCGAAACACTGGCGGCAGAGGAAGAGCAGTGGAATGTACTTTTTGCAGAGTATTGCGAGAAGTACCCTGAGATGAAGAAGCTGTGGGATGATTATTATAATCAGGATAAGGCATGCGAGCTTATGAATATGCCTGAGTTCTGGCAGATACCTGAAAAAGCAGAAGCTACCAGGAGCACATCGGGCAATCTGATTAATAAGATAAAAGCCGTTATGCCAAATATGTTTGGCGGCGCTGCAGATCTTGCTCCATCGACAAAGACGAATATGAAGGACGAGGGAGATTTTTCCAAGGAATCACCGGAAGGAAAGAACCTGCATTTCGGTGTAAGGGAAATAGCCATGGCAGGCATAGGAAATGGTATAGCGCTCCATGGAGGACTGACGCCATATGTATCTACCTTCTTTGTATTTAGCGATTATGTGAAGCCTATGGCAAGACTTTCATCATTGATGGGTCTGCCTCTGACATATGTGCTGACGCACGACAGCATCGGAGTGGGAGAGGATGGTCCTACTCATGAGCCGATAGAGCAGCTCGCGATGTTCCGTGCGATGCCAAACTTCCATGTATACAGACCGGCGGACGCCATGGAGACAGCTTCAGCCTGGTATGCGGCGCTTAACAGTAAGGAAACTCCTACTGCTATCGTGTTATCCAGACAGAACCTGCCACAGCTCGACGGTTCATGCAGGGACGCATTAAATGGCGGATATATACTTCAGGATTCTGTGAAGGAAACACCTGATGCGATAATCGTAGCTACAGGCTCAGAGGTTTCTCTGGCTGTTTCGGCAAAGGAGGAGCTTATCAAAAAGGGCATTGATGTAAGAGTGGTTAGTATGCCATGCATGGATGTATTTGACGAGCAGCCTGAAGCCTACAGGGAAAAGGTGCTTCCGTCAGATGTAACGGCGCGCGTTGGTGTAGAGGCTCTGTCCGAGTTCGGTTGGGGCAAATATCTGGGGCTTAAAGGAAGATTTGTCGGTATGAAGTCGTTTGGAGCGTCAGCTCCCGGAAATCAGCTGTTTGAGCATTTCGGTATCACAGTAGAAAATGTCGTGAAGGCAGTTGAAGATACGTTATCATAAAAGAAAACCGGTACTCATGAATATGAGTATCGGTTTTTTAGTATAGCTATAATGCTGCCAATTTCCGGACGGCATCCTCTGAAATATAAAGTCTGAAATGTTCAGCAAAATGATATGGCGTAGCGTAGTTGACCTTGACCCTTTGACCATATTCACCAAGTATGTCGCAGATACGGGTATATTCTGACGGGTACTCCTCCGGGCTGTCATCTGTCTGATAAATCATCAGATAGAAGTCACCGCTTACCGGATCCTTATACAGGCTGTTACTGCCTTCATATGAAGCGGATATAAGCTTCGAAACCTTTATAACGGTGGATATGTCTTTGTACTTGTATACCCGGAACCTAGTCTTCATACGTTCCTTGGCTGTTTGGTTCTTTGGTACAGCCTGAACAGCTATTACTTCGTCGCCATCGGCATCTGTAAACGCTGCACTGCCTAACGGCTTTGCACCTGTGAGGCTACTGAAATGGTTTACAAGATCTTCTATGGCTTCATAAATATTTTCAGGGTTGCCATTCATCTCAATGGAGACGTTGGCTGAGTGGATATTTTCCTGGTCGCTGATATCATCTGCACCGTCGGAATATTCTATATCGTCGATATCTATATCAATATCGTCATCATCATGCCTGTAGTCATAATAATAATCATCTTCATCTTCATCTGCATCATCAAACGGTCTCATCTTGGAAAAACGTGAAAATCTCGTATCTAATTCATCAGGATTCTCAACCTTTGTAATTAACAATATAAGACAGTCAGGAGATACAGGTACGGCTTCAATCATAAGAGGGGTGTTTTCTGCTTCAAAACCCAATTCGTTTGATGCCTGCCTCATCAGCTCACTGAATAATGCTCTGGCCTTTGGTGATCCATATGCCAGTTCGGAAAGCTTCAGCTCCTTATCGGCAAGGTCGTCTCTATTTAAAGTACAGCGTATCTGATTTTCGTTTAAACGTTCAAATTTCAACTAAATCATCTCCTTCATAAAAGATAACAATTTGTGTTCGCACTTTCGCTCATTGTACCATAATTTAATAACATGTAAATAGGTTATCCCAGGATTTTTTTAAAATTTTATATACGTGATGAAATTCAGTTTTATATCTTAAGGTACGCATTTTTATGCAAATTTGTGTCTGCGCCTGTGGAATGGGCGTGGAATATATGGAAGGCGACGAAATGTTCATAAACGCTTGATTTGTAAGGATTTATGAGGTAATCTGTAACCAGAGTACTCAATAAAACACATATTCACATATGATTATACATCACACATATCTACAATCATATTATAATAAAAAATTTATCTTATTATGTTTGTGAATATATGTAAGTAAGCGGAGAAAACAGGAAATACATTCTGAACATTCTGCTTTGTTTCAATAGTTTCGGCCGATAATTTCCATTATTTTATATTTTTTAGGAAAGAGGGTGCATATCAACAGGATTTAAATGAAGTATTTACCATTATATCTTAGTTAGTGAAGAAAAGGAATAGAATAATGTTTGAAAGGAAAAGTCTTTAAAGGAACATAAAAACAATATTAAAATAAAAAGCGGAAAAGCAGCCGGTCATTTGATGGGCCGGCTGTGATTCTTTAGGATGCACCGGGTGTGCATCCTTTTCTTATGCTTCAGGGATTTCATTTTCGTAATATTCTGAAACGGCTGCGGCAATCGCTTCAGCCAGGAGCTCCTGATATTCATCAGTAACCAGCAGCGATACTTCGTGAGGACAGCTCAAAAAGCCGCATTCTACTATGACGGCAGGGCACGGACTTCCTGCCAGGATGATATATTCATTATTTCCCTTTATCTCCCTGGTGTTATCGGTATCGACCGTGGCCTTTATATGATTTTGGATGCTTTCCGCCAGTCGTTTTCCTTCGGCGGAGTCCGCATAATAAAAGACCTGCGCACCATGTACCCTGGTATCTGAAAAGCTATTTTGATGTATGCTGATAAACAGATCGGCAGAGCAGCTTTCGACCATTGCGATGCGATTATTCAGGTCTGACATTTTTTTTGAGGTGGCGCCCTCACTGTTAAGGGATATATCGGTGTCTCTGGTCATGTAAACGTTATATCCCATCTCCGTCAGTATATCCCGCAACTTTAAGGATATCTCGAGATTTATATCCTTTTCATTTATGCCGTCTGCGCTGACCTTACCGGGGTCAAAGCCGCCATGCCCCGGATCGATAAGGATGCATATGCCATTACCTTCCGGTTCAGATGCAGCATCTTCGGTATCATCCATTTCTGTGGACAGAAGATAACCGGCCTGATTAACTCCATATACGCTTTTATATAAAATAAACAATGTGAGGAACAGGACGAGGAGCAGGAGGAAATAAATAAGCAGTCTGACATATGTATTATCTGGAGATATCTTCATGAGAGCTACCATACGCTATAATTGGTATATTATATTATCTTAAATATAAAAATATGAAATTGACATTAATTCTTATAACAGATAAACTTAAAGATATTAAAGAGTTCATGTGTGAAGTATTATAACTTATGAAGGAGAGTGGCAAAAATGAATGATTACACAAATGTGGTTATGAGGGTGCAGGC
>X287_Common_Brushtail__coassemble_71_pt1 | contig 19836 bp, 15 predicted proteins | sample X287_Common_Brushtail__metabat2_low_PE_009 | metagenome-assembled genome bin X287_Common_Brushtail
CCAACTGGCTAATCAGACGCGGGTCCATCTCATACCACCGGAGTTTTTCACACTGTATCATGCGATACTGTGCGCTTATGCGGTTTTAGCAGCCGTTTCCAACTGTTATCCCCCTGTATGAGGCAGGTTACCCACGCGTTACTCACCCGTCCGCCACTAACTTTACCTTGAGTGCAAGCACTCTGGTAAAGTCCGTTCGACTTGCATGTGTTAAGCACGCCGCCAGCGTTCATCCTGAGCCAGGATCAAACTCTCATTATAATTGTTTTCTCCTAGGTCAATATAAACTCTGGTCTATATCTTCCCTGTTTACTGTTCTTAGGTTGTTTCTTTATCTCTAAAGAAACGTTCACTTGAAATTCTTTTGAAATTTCAGGGTCGTCATGTTGTTAATTTTTCAAGGTTCTGTTCTTGCGCGTCGTTTTTTCGCGACAGCTTTTATAAGATATCACATCAGGAAATCCTTGTCAAGAACTTTTTCATTTTCTTTTGAAACTTTTTAGTTCTCACCGGCGTTTCCTCGCGCGCGACTCGATTAATATACCAAATACGACTTTATCTGTCAATACTTTTTTCCCATTTTTTAGCTCTTTTTTTGTACTGGATTTAGTACAATCCGGCGTCTAATTTCTCACATTTCCCATTATGACCCAAGAATTTAATACACCTATAAGTCTCTCGGAAGGCTGTCCATTTTCCGTCAAGAAAATCATACCTATACGTTCATGTCTTTTGTAGGCATCTTCATACATTTTTTCCGCTTCCGAAAGCTTTGCCCATGCGCTTATGAATTTGAAGCTCTCCGATGGATGAGCGTCAAGCCCTATGTATTTCCCCAGATCTTCAAACTTTGTTTTATCATCTATCTGACAATCCTTATCGCCGAGCAGATATGGGAAGACACAGTTATCACTAAAATCACCTATCACTCTTTTATCCCTTAATATAGGTACATGGCTTATATTTCTGTCATTCATGATTTTTATCGCAGGCATCACATAATCAAACGGGCTCCTCCATACCAGATTTGTAAATGGTATGGCCACATCTATACATTTGACGGGATTTTTTACCTTGTCGATTACATCCTCCAGCATCTGTATCATTTTGTCACTCGGTATCACGGCAAATTCTTCATCTACCTTTTGGTTATGCTGCAGCAGATTTCTTACCTCTCTGCAGTAGTTAAGTTCATAGCTTATGCATTTGAACTCTTTTCGTTTCTCAAGCTTTGCTACGGCAGAACCATCCTGCGGCAGCTTATATTCTCTGACAGCGTAAACCTCCAGCTGCTTATATTTATCCAGGAAAATATCCGCATTACTCATCCTTTTAAAGCCCTCCTTACACCGTCTCTATAGCTTCTGAAACAGATGATACACCTATTATTTTGATGTCCTTTACATCCTTTACCGACTCCAGATTTGATTTTGGTATGATGCAGGTTTTAAATCCCATCTTTAGCGCTTCATTCACTCTTTGCTTTGCAGCAGATACTCCTCTTACCTCTCCCGACAGGCCTATCTCGCCAAATATCACTGTTCCTTCATCGACAGCCTTGTTTTTAAAGCTTGATACGATAGCCGTAACTATGCCGAGATCCGCAGCCGGATCATCTAACCGCATACCTCCCGTGATATTTACATAGGCATCGCAGCCTCCTAATACCAAACCTACTCTTTTTTCCAAAACAGCCATAAGCAGATTTACCCTGTTATAGTCCAAGCCCACTGCGGTACGTCTCGGCAGATTAAAGCTTGACTGACATACGAGCGCCTGAATCTCCAAAAGTATGGGTCTCGTTCCCTCCATGGAGCACATTACCACAGATCCGGATGAATTTATCGGTCTGCCATCCAGCATAACCTGAGAAGGATTATTTACCTCCTTGAGTCCGGCTTCAGTCATTTCAAATACTCCTATCTCATTTGTGGAGCCGAAACGATTCTTTACGGCTCTGAGTATCCTAAAGCCCGCGCTTCTGTCTCCTTCAAAATAAAGCACAGTATCCACCATATGTTCGAGATTACGGGGACCTGCCACAGTACCCTCCTTTGTCACATGTCCTACTATAAATATGGAAATATTCATGCTCTTTGCCATTTTTAGGAGTCTCGCCGTTACCTCCTTTACCTGCGATACGCTTCCCGGTGCTGAAGATACATCATCTACTACCATAGTCTGTATGGAATCTATGATGATAACTCTGGGTTTGTTTTTTCCCAGGTAATCCTCTATATCCTCCAGGTTATTTACACACAGAAGCAGCATATTCTCTGAAAATTCGCCGATTCTTTCCGCCCGCATCTTAATCTGAGATAACGATTCCTCTCCCGAAACGTACAATACCTCCTGTCCGGTCACAGAGAGATTTTTGCACATTTGAAGAAGGATGGTTGATTTTCCTATGCCGGGGTCTCCGCCTACCAATACCAGAGAACCGGCCACTATGCCTCCGCCCAACACTCTGTCCAATTCCGCCAAGCCGGTCGTAAATCTCGATTCATCAGCTGTAGTTACCTTCAAAATACTTGTAGGCACTAAAACATCTCGCCCTGAAGATTTTGTTTTAGTGCCTACAGATATTTTTTCCTCGCAGAAGGTATTCCATGCCCGGCATCCCGGGCACTGTCCCATCCACTTCGATGATTCAAATCCACATTCCCGGCAAAAAAAAACTGTTTTTTCTTTTGCCATGTAATTATTGCTCCTAATCTAACGCTTTCTTCACATCTACCTTTACTGATACACCAGGTGTCAAATCAACGCTGATGCTGAGCTTTCCGCCCAGATTAGTCTTATTCTTTCCTACATAAATATCATCTATATGAATCTTGTATTCTGTCTCAGGCTCCAGCTCTAATGTAATGGATGAGGTTTCAGTTCCTTCTACATTGAATGATACGTCCTCCTCTGATGCCACAAAGCCATGTACTGCTGTTCCCGGTACTGATTCATATGCGAAAGATCCGTTCTTTTCGAGCTTTGTTATCTCGTTAAAGGTCTTAATCTTATATAAATCACCATTATATTCAAAACCATCCTTCTTTGTCTTAGATGGCAGCTCGTAATTTCCAAAATTTAATGCTCCGTCCTCTTCGCATATTAAATCGTTAATTACTGACATTTCTTATCCTCCTGTTCATTATACGGAACACACCTGCGAGGTGCGTCCACATGTCTCTTTCATTTTTGTGAAGTCTGCTTTTGCAGTCTCAGCTTATTATACAATAAGACATGTTTTTTTTCTACAATATTATATTATTTTTTGGTGAACTTTACTTTGCCCTCCCGCACAGATATCAAAATGGTATCTCCAGCTGATATTCTGCCGTTCAGTATCTCCTCTGCCAAAGGGTCTTCTATATAGGTCTGTATCGCCCTCTTAATCGGACGTGCGCCAAACTTTTTGTCATAGCCCTTGTCATATATGAATTTTGACAGAGTGCTGCCTGTTCTCAGCTCTATATTCATCTGAGAAGCGACCCGGTTCTTTAATTCCTTGAGCAGCAGACCGGTTATATCCTTTATATCCCGCTCTGACAGACTGCGAAATACTATAATATCGTCTATACGGTTGATAAATTCCGGCTTGAAGGTCTTCTTTACCTCTTCCATCACATTGTCCTTCATCGTCTGATGATCCTGTTCCGCATTACTCTCCGACACAAAACCCAAGTGCTTCGGGTCTATGATGCGGGATGCACCTGCATTTGAAGTCATGATGATTATAGTATTTTTGAAATCGACCTTCCTGCCCTTTGAATCTGTTATATGCCCATCATCAAGCACCTGCAAAAGTATATTAAATACATCAGGATGTGCTTTTTCTATCTCATCAAACAAAATCACGGAATATGGATTTGTCCTGACCTTTTCACTGAGCTGTCCGCCGTTATCAAAGCCTACATATCCCGGAGGTGAGCCTATCATCTTTGATACGCTGTGCTGTTCCATATATTCGGACATATCGACTCTGATTATATCATCCTCGCTGCCAAATAAAGCTTCAGCAAGTGCTTTTGAAAGCTCAGTTTTACCCACACCTGTCGGGCCTAAAAATAAAAATGAACCCATCGGTCGTTTTGGATCTTTAAGTCCCACACGGCTTCTCTTTATAGCCTTTGCAACTGCCTCAACCGCTTCATTTTGGCCGATTATACGCTTATGAAGCTCTTTTTCCAATCTGGCAAGCCTCCTGGATTCCTTTACGTTGAGCTTGGTTACCGGTATCTTGGTCCATACTGACACGACCTCAGCCACATCCTCCTCATTTACCAGAACACCTTCTTCCGTAAATGAATATATCAATTCCTTGCTCTCAATCTCTGTTTTTAACTCATCTTCTTCTTTATGAAGCTCAGAAGCTTTCCTGAAATTACCTCTCATAATATTTGCTTCAAGCTTCTTTTCCAATTCTGCCACCTGATTTTTAAGCTCCGGCACATTGTTGTTTTTTATCGAAAAGCCAAGCTTCTTTCTGGCACACGCTTCATCCATCAAATCTATGGCTTTATCCGGAAGGAATCTGTCATTTATATATCTGGCAGAAAGTCTGACGCAGGCATCTATTGCCTCGTCACTGATTTCGACACCGTGATGCGCGGCATATATAGGACTCAGGCCCTCTAATATTTCCCTGGTTTCTTCCTCTGTAGGCTCCTCGATATATACAGGCTGAAAACGTCTCTCAAGCGCTGCATCCTTTTCGATATACTTTCGATATTCCGCCATCGTAGTAGCGCCAATCATCTGTATCTCTCCACGGGATAATGCCGGCTTTAGGATATTTGAAGCGTCAATCGCACCTTCAGCATTTCCGGCGCCTATAAGAGTATGAAGCTCATCTACAAAAAGGATTATATTTCCATCATGCTTTACCTCATCTATTACTCTTTTTATCCTCTCTTCAAACTCGCCTCTGTACTTGGAACCTGCTACCATACCCGACAAATCGAGTGAGACAAGTCTCTTGCCTCTTATGGTTTGCGGCACGGTATCATGAGCTATAAGATATGCTATGCCTTCTGCAACAGCAGTTTTTCCTACGCCCGGCTCCCCTACCAGACATGGATTATTTTTCAGTCTCCTGCTTAATATCTGCATGACTCTGTCTATCTCGTTTTTTCTGCCTATCACAGGGTCAGTATGCCCTTTAAGGGCATTTGCAGTCATATCCGTGGAATATTCATCCAGCACGGGAGTTTGGGATTTTGACCTGCTCCTGCCCTTCTGGATTTGAATATATTCTTTTTTTGCTGCGTTTGCGTCTACCCCGCATGTCGTAAGAATATCTATATAAAGTCTCTTTATATTTGTTTCGCTTTCAAGCAGCAGCTTCATAGCCGGAGTATCAGGTATCTTTATAATGGCAAGAAGCAGATGCTCCGTTCCTATCTCATGGCTGTTGAGCCTGATGGCCTCTTTTTCTGCAAGCTTTAATACCTTTAGCGCAGTATTGGAATATTTTTCCCAACCCTTCAAAAGTATCTCGCTTCCCTGCTCCCTGGGGCGGATTGCTATATCGATAATTTTTTTAATATCAACATTATTTTCCTGTATTATTTTATATGCTGTCGTATTCCTTTCTCTCAGCAAGCCAAGCAAAATATGCTCACTGCCAATATAGTCCTGTTTTAAATCATGCGAAAGCTGTTCGGCCCGATCTAAAATTTTTTCTGCTTTTTCACTGAATGGAAGACTCATATCAGTTCACCTCTTTCATTATTATAGCTAAAACAAATAGTCTCTGTATAGCTGTAAAATACAGAGACTTCTTTTGTAGATCTTGTAGATATAAGCTACTGCTCGTCTATCGCCTTACCTATATCATGACGCATATATTTGTTTTCAAAGCTTATCCAATCGCAGGCTGCATAAGCATTCGCTCTTGCCTCATATAAATCCTTACCCTTTGCAGTAATGCCAAGTACACGTCCTCCATTTGTAACTATCCTGCCGTTATCAAATTTAGTGCCTGCATGAAATACATAATATCCTTCCTTATCATCAAATGCAGAAAGTCCTTTGATTTCAAATCCCTTCTGATATGAAACAGGATAGCCGTCTGATGCCAAAACGACACATACAGCAGCGTTATCTTCAAACTGAAGGTCGATATCAGAAAGTCTTCCGTCGATACATGCCTCCATAACGTCTATTATATCATTTTTCATACGCGGAAGAACAACCTGTGCCTCAGGATCGCCAAATCTGGCATTATACTCCAGCACCTTTACTCCAGACGCTGTAATCATAAGACCAAAGAACAAAACGCCCTTGAAATCTCTGCCTTCTGCCTTCATGGCTGCCATCGTAGGCTTATAGATATGCTCCATGCAATATTCATCTATATCCTTTGTATAGAAAGGACTAGGAGAAAACGTACCCATACCGCCTGTATTCAGACCCTGATCTCCATCCTTAGCTCTCTTATGATCCTGGGCTGAAGTCATCGGCTTTATATCTGTGCCATCGCAAAATGCGAGTACAGATACCTCTCTGCCGGTCATAAATTCCTCGATGACCATGGTGTTACCTGCATTTCCGAAATGCTTGTCAAGCATGATTTCCTTTACTCCTGCCTTTGCCTCTTCCAGATTATTGCAAATCAAAACTCCCTTTCCAAGCGCCAGGCCGTCAGCTTTAAGAACGATAGGAAAATCTGCATTTTCGAGATATTTTATTGCTTCATCAGCATCGCTGAAATTCTCATATGCTGCTGTAGGAATATTATATTTCTTCATCAAATCTTTTGAGAAAGCCTTGGAGCCTTCTATGATGGCAGCATTTGCCCGAGGTCCGAACGCACGGAGGCCGGCTGCCTCAAAAGCATCTACCGCACCTGCTACCAACGGATCATCCGGTGCCACTACCGTCAGGTCTATTTCCTTTTCCTTTGCAAATGCAACCAGTCTGTCAAAATCCATGACACCTATGTCTACACATTCTGCGAGACCTGCTATACCCGCATTTCCCGGGGCACAATATATCTTTGATACTCTACTGCTCTTTGAAAGACTTGTTACAATGGCATGCTCTCTGCCGCCGCTTCCAACAACTAAAACCTTCATGTCTTTATTTCCTCCGTTCTTTCTAATCCTCTACCTGTGCTATTTTATCTGTTACCTTTACCTTACCATGCGCTATCTTATCTATCACTGCAGGCATAAGCTTCCATTCAGCCTCCTCCATGACACGCTGCTGCAGCTGTTTCGGCGTATCTCCTGGTCTGACTGCCACTGCCTTTTGCATTATGATAGGACCTGTATCCGTCCCCTTGTCTACAAAATGCACCGTAGCTCCGGTCAGCTTCACACCTCTTTCAAGCACTGCCTCATGAACCTTCAGCCCGTAATAGCCTGTACCGCAAAAAGATGGTATAAGCGAAGGATGGATATTTATGATCCTGTTTGGGTATGCATCTATCATTATCTCCGGTATAACCACCAGAAAACCTGCCAAAACAATTAAATCTGCCGAGAGTGCCTGCATAGCACTCAAAAGCTCCCTGTTAAATTCATCACGTGAAGCATAATCTTTAGGCGAAATAACCATATTTTTTATTCCGGCAGCTTTGGCACGTTCAAGTGCGTAAACGCCTTTATTGTTGCTGATAACACCGACTATCTCTGTATCTGTGATCCTGCCATCTGCTATAGCATCTATAATTGCCTGAAGGTTTGTTCCGCCTCCTGAAACCAATACGGCTATCTTTAGCATAATACTACTCCTTTTTCTCCTGATACGGTCTTGCCTATAATATATGCTTCCTCTCCTGCTGTCTTAAGCGCTTCCATGGTCTTTTCCACATCAGCCGGATCAACTGCCAGACACATTCCTATACCCATATTGTATGTGTTATACATCATATGCTCCTCTATATCGCCCTTCTCCGCCAAGAGCTTAAAGATGGCAGGAACCTCATATGAGGACTTTTCTATGGATGCACAGATACCATCAGGCAGCATACGCGGAATATTTTCATAGAAGCCTCCTCCTGTAATATGGCTACAGCCCTTTATCCTAACACCGGCTTCCTTTACCGATTTGAGTGCCTTTACATATATCCTTGTAGGTGCAAGAAGAGCTTCGCCTAATGTTTTTCCCAGTTCATCATAGTAGGTATCAAGGGATTCCTTTGTCATCTCAAACACCTTGCGCACGAGCGAGAAGCCATTGCTGTGTACTCCGCTTGAGGCAATTCCAATCAGCACATCTCCGGCCTTTATGTCTTCGCCTGTGATCAAATCCTTCTTTTCTACTACTCCCACTGCAAATCCTGCCAGGTCATATTCCTCCTCCGGCATGAGTCCCGGATGTTCAGCCGTCTCGCCTCCCACAAGAGCAGCACCTGACTGTACGCAGCCCTCGGCAACGCCACTGACGATGGCGGCAATTTTTTCAGGATAATTCTTGCCGCATGCTATATAATCAAGGAAAAATAATGGTTCCCCGCCTGAGCATGCTATGTCATTTACACACATTGCCACGCAATCTATACCGATGGTATCATGCTTATCCATGATGTAGGCTAACTGCACCTTTGTACCGCAGCCGTCTGTACCGGACAAAAGTACCGGCTCCTCCATCTCTTTGATACCTGCCAGACTGAATGCTCCTGCGAATCCGCCGATACCGCCAAGCACCTCCGGTCTGCCGGTCTTTTTGATGTGCTCCTTCATAAGCTCTACTGACTTATATCCTGCCTCGATATCGACACCGGCTTTTTTATAATCCATCATTTGTTTCCTCCTAAAATATAATATCTAAATTACTGAAAAGAATTATAGTAAATTTAGCCTGCTTTGTAAAGAAAGATTATCTTATATTCGAATTTATAATTTTTAACAAAATGTGAATTTTCCTATAACTTTTTTTGTTAAATTTGAATAAGCATGGAATAAATGTTATACTTAAAGACAGCATGAAATGTTCGTGCACAGTTTATGAACAGGGGTAAATCAATGACAAACAACAGACTTAACATAGGGCTTTTTACCTGCCATCTTGATAACGATTATGCATTGGGGCTTTGCAGCGGCGCTGAATATGCTGCTAGGGAGCTGGACGTAAATCTTATAATCTTTCCTGGCATGTTTTTAAATGCATCATTTAACGACCCTGAAAATGCCCGATATGATTATCAGTATAATTCCGTATTTTATTATGCAAACAAAGAAAATCTCGATGCCCTGATTATATCCCTTGGTTCCATCGCTCCTTTTCTCTCTGAAAAAGATATAGCCGGCTTTTTATCTCATTTTGAAGGTATCCCGATACTTACTCTTGAGGCAAAGCTTCCGGGATATCCATGCATCCAGGCGGATAATAATAATGGATTGAAAGAGGCCATAGAGCATCTGATTAATGAGCATAACAGACATCATATCTGTTTTGTAAGCGGTCGTTCTTCCAATTCAGATTCCGAAGAGCGCCTTCTAATATATAAGGAAATCATGAATAAATACAATCTGCCTGTTACAGATGATATGATTGTATATGGTGATTTCTCTGAATACTGCCGTCCTATCGTTGCAAAGCTTTTAGATGACAATCCTGACACAGACGCCATCGTATTTGCAAATGACAGCATGGCCGTAGGAGGATATGCCGAGCTAAAAAGCAGAGGTATCAGGATAGGCAAGGACATCAGCGTCATCGGCTTTGATGATTCTCCGGTTGCCATTACAATGGATCCTCCTCTAACCACGATAACCGTTAACTGTCCTGATCTGGGTTATCAGGCTGTTCATGCTGCTGCCGACTTATGCAAGAACGGACGCGCTTCATCAGTTATCCTCAAATCCCGATTCATCAAGAGACTGTCCTGTGGATGTAATCTTTATGAAAATCAGGATACGGATTTTGATTTTAATAAAATATCCGAATACAGGAACTTTAGTATGGAACAGCTTATAGAAAAAATCGACAGTTTCCTGCTTAGCGACATAAAGGACTCATTTTATGCCCAGATGGTATATGACAAATTTAATGACATCTTTCAGGATATACTGGAGGTCGTTATACAACCAAGCATCGTTCCATATCCCGAAGAAAAGATAATAGATAAGCTGACTGCCATGCTGCACTCTCCTATGACATCATATTTTTCTGTGGCAAAGATAAGCTTTATTTTCAGGAAATTTACCGCGGTGCTTACGAGTCACATACATGACTATAGCAAGAGAGCTGAATATATAAAGCTAAATACTCATATGACCAGTACCATATCGTTATTTATGGCAACCAACCTCTATAATGAGATAAAAAATAACAAGCTGAATAACTGGGCATCCATTTATATTACACGTGATACCCTGACCTATGGCGAGGATACCGAAAAGGCATATTCACTGATAAATGCCAAGCTCAAGGAATTAAACTTCTACGCCTCATACATTTATCTGTATGATGAAAAGATAAGCATCAACGAAAACGGAAGCTGGAGCATACCAAAGAACATACTGCTTCAGGCATATTATAATCCAAATAATTCAGATGTACTCATGGGCGAATCTAGAAGGATACCGGCTGATGAGATATTTGATAATGAATACACATTTTATGATGAAAGATTTACCGATGTGCTGCTTCCGATTTTTACCAATGAGCAGCATCATGGTCTGTTTTTATGCAGTACGGACGTATCAAACTTCAAAAATATATATTCTACTGGTCTTCAGCTTGGTGCATCGCTTATGTATATGTCGCTGCTTCAGGCTCAGGAGCAGGCTCAGGAACAGCTTCGGATGTCTTTAAATGAGATACATGAAAAGAATGAGCTGCTAAATCATCTGTCCACCTCGGATGAGCTGACAGGTGTAAATAACCGACGCGGCTTTATGGATAAGGTGGAATTTCTGATTAACAGTCCGGCAAACAGGAACCGCAAAGCGATTTTGCTCTTTGCCGACATGGACAGTCTCAAGGTAGTAAATGATAAGTTCGGTCATAAGGATGGAGATTTCGCGCTGAGAAATATCGCAAACATTCTCTCTGCAAGCTTCCGTCCTACAGATATTATCGGACGTATCGGCGGAGATGAATTTGTAGCATTCGCATTTGTAGATGATCCGGATTTTATAAATGATGTAAAGGATAAGATAACCGGTTTATCAGAAGAATTAAATGAAAACAGCGGTAAGCCGTATTTTATAGAAATGAGTGTCGGCATATCAGAGTTTATATGTAATGGCGACATGAAGATGGAGGACCTGATATCCCAGGCGGATATGGCCCTCTACTCCAATAAGAAATATAAAAGACTGTCAGTTATAAAGTAAAAGCTTTATTTAACTCGCAGGTACCGGGCAGAACAAATCTGCCCTCTTTTATTATATCGGTCTCTGTGTGATCAGCGTGAATGGTATATATCCTTCCTACCTCATCATATGGTATGGTTATATCCGTGTGGCAGTTAAAATATGCCTTTGATATGTCCGTATGACGGAGCATCGAGCATTCATTTTCACGCGCTATGATTTCCTTTCCATCCGGATTATATACCGCATTTTCCTCGCTATGACTGTAGCAGGTATCTCCTACCGCAAAATGAGGTCCCATCTTTTCTACAATCAGGATAGGAAGCTTATATACTATGTCATATTTGTTTGCTATTACATATGCTGTAGTATTTGTACCGATGGCAAATTCTCCTATAGGGAGTGTCGTCTGGTTCATCAGCAGATTTTCCCTGATATAGCTCCTGTTTTCATCCTCACTATCAAAATTTTTGCAGCTGTAATCAGATATCATACCATCTGTAAATCTTAGCTCCAGGTCTATATATTTCAGATCATTCAGATAAACCTCACTGACATTTAAGGTACCGTTAGTGCCGGTAAGCTTAGGGGATGTGAATACCTCTCCTACCGGGATATTTACATCAGCCACACAGTTTTCAAATTTTGTTTCCTTATCAGGATCTTTAAGCTCGTGAAGCATGACCGTCATATCCGTACGGTTTCCATTTCTGCCGATTACCCTGACATATTCTGCGGTATCTAACTCATCAATAATCGACTGCTGGATCTTCCTAAACAAACCATTATCCAGATTATTAATCCTTATGGTTTCCCTGAAAATCTCTCTGAAATTATCGCCGATTTCAGGCACCGGATAGGCAATTATCGTAAAGCTGTACTTATCTCCCGGAATATATGTGTTTACTATCTGAGAGCTCTCATTTACATATCCTACGGATATCTCCTGCTGCTTCTTTGTAAGTACAGGATTTGCCTTTTTATTTACAGGGACAAATGGAAGCTCTCCAAATATCTCTATGCAGGCAGGTCCTGCATAAACTGCAGCCTGGTATTCGTATTTTTTATATGCGGCCTCGAGCACCTCAAGCTTTCTCTCACACAACGCCTTATCCAAAAATAATGCCTCATCCATCCTGTGATCATAATCATACTGCTTATTCGGACTTGTGGCGACATAGCCCTGTCTGTTCATCAGGCGTCTGTTTATCCTGTTCCATGCATATCTGTGGCAGATCGGAGAAAGTCCCATATCCAGAAACTGCCCTATGGCAGCTTTAACGATACGCTCCTGGCCTATGGAATATCTGATATCTACGGATTTCTTCTGGCTCATGTCGATATGCATGGCTTCAAAGCCCCTTTTAAATCCTGCAGTATATGTTGCAGCTATGGACTCTATCTCATCATTTGACATGGTATTTAGATATGCGGCAAGCTCCAGCTCATTTCTACCGATATACTCCCCATAATCATACAGATATGATAAATCGTCCAGGTCGCTCTTCATTATTATGTCAACTGCAAATGTGAGCTCGGAGTCGAGCTGCTCCGCTACCCTGTTTGTCATGAAGTATTCCGCATAATCATTCATAAAATAATATATTGCCAGATGTATCTCATCCTCTCCGGCTCCAGCACATATCATGGAATATATCTCAACAAATAACTCGAGATATAATGTTATGTCAACTATTTTGCCTTCATGGGCACAACAGATAAGTCCTCTCATCTCCGTATAGAGAAAGGTCAGATATTTCCAGCCGTTTTCTGACATACCGGAAAGACCTGCTGTATATTCATAATTTAAAAAACTGGTCTTGTATCCTTCTTTCAGCTCTCCATATAGCCTGTCGTTGTAGCGTGTCTTTTCTTCCCTGGAAAACCCGAACCAGGTGCCATCCTTTACAAGATGCAGGAGCTCATCTATGAGGTTTACATAACTCGATACATGCGTGAAATAATCATATAAATCTCCTGTTACGGCTTTTTCTTCAGGTATCTCTCTGATGCGATTAAGCATCAACTCATATCTTTCCTGAATATCTTCATATTCTTCTATTGAAGCATCATAAAAGTTCATCTGTCATATCCTCTTTCCTTTATGAATTTACAGACCCTTTATCAGCAGGATGGCTGTTATGACAAGGACTACGGCATTTATCCATATGGAAATCTTCTTGCCTGTCATACCGCCCTCCTCTGCATAATAACCCATTATCGCAAATAAAAGTCCAGTCAGAGACATAATGAGTGCACTCAGCATCAGCGCTCCATATATTCTTTCCACATTTCCTGACGAAACGATGGACCTGATAACTGAAATAATCATAAATAACACCGCGGTAAGTCCCAAAGAATATGCAATTATCGTATCTGAGGCGCTCCCCTTAGGAGCTACCTTGAAGCGTTTACCTTTTAGCATTATTATTTCTCCTGTGATCCAAAAAATAAGCCAGTAACCTGTATATTATGTATCCTATCACTCCGCCTATCGTATTCATTATGATATCGTCTATATCAAATACGCCGGACTTTGTAACATATTGTATCGTTTCTATGATTAGTGTGAATGCAAATGAATAGAAAAAAGCAGTAAAAAACCCTGTTTTTTTATTTCTAACCCATCTGATAAGCATCCCAAACGGTATAAAGGCTATGACATTTCCCACCAGATTTAACAGTACGCTTTCTGTGGACAGAGCGCTTCGATATTTTATAAAACGCTTAATCTCACAAAAAGGCTCCAGATTATATCTTCTGGTTTCGTACCCCGTTCCTCTCCCAAAGCCATCACTGAAAATAAGGAAATAAAACATAGCTACGATATAAAGTGTAAACAGTACAACGCAGATATATCTTACTGCCTTCTTAGTATTTTTGTTCAAGACAAAATCCTCCGGGTTATTTATTTATTTTATTCATTATCGCATCCAATAATTCATCCGCGCATGCGCTTTTTGACATAAGCGGAAGCGACCTTTCTCCATCCTTCGTGATAATGGTCAGGATATTTGTATCGCCGCCAAAGCCCGCTCCGGGCTCCTTCAAATTATTTGCCGCAATCATATCTATATTTTTATTTATCAGCTTTTCTCTCGAATGCGCAATCATGTCCTTTGTTTCCATGGAAAATCCACAAATAAACTGACCTTCTCTTTTGTGACTTCCCAAAAAAAGAAGTATGTCATCTGTTCTTTCAAGCTCTATGGACATATCCGTATCGGATTTTTTTATCTTTTCTGTAGCTATATCCTTTGGACGGTAATCAGCCACTGCCGCAGCCTTAATTATTATATCCTGCTCGTCACTTCTCGATACTACCGCCTCATACATATCTCTGGCTGATGTTATGTCAACCGCTTTTACAAACTCTGGCGGTTTTAAGTCCGTCGGACCTGACACAAGCGTAACATCCGCGCCTCTAAGCATCGCAGCCCTTGCAAGCTCATATCCCATCCTGCCTGTAGAGTGGTTCGTGATATATCTTACCGGGTCGATAGCCTCTCTGGTAGGTCCCGCAGTAACTAATACCTTTATTCCCGCCATATCCTTAGGCCTTGCTATGTACTTTAGTATATAATCCACCAGCAGCTCTTCAGGAGGCAGCTTTCCGGCTCCCGTATCTCCGCATGCCAGATAACCGGTAGCCGACTGTATTATTTCATATCCATAAGACTGAAGCTTATGTATATTGTCCTGCACTATAGGATTTTCCAGCATATTTGTATTCATGGCAGGCGATATCAGCTTCGGACATTTGGCAGCCATGATCGTCGTTGTCAGCATATCGTCTGCTATACCACCAGCTATCTTTCCTATGATATCTGCTGAAGCTGGCGCCACGATAAATATATCAGCCTGTTTTGCAAGTGATACATGCTCCACATTAAATTCAAAATTTCTGTCGAAGGTATCGACCAGACATTTATGTGATGTTAGTGTCTCAAATGTAATAGGATTGATGAAATTTACAGCATTCCGTGTCATGATGACATGTACATCGGCATGCATTTTCACAAGCATACTGCACACATTTGCCATTTTATATGCTGCTATACTTCCTGTTACACCTATAACTACCGTTTTATTTTTTAACATAATCCTACTCCGTACAATCAACTATAAAATTATCAATCAGACGCGCCTTGCCAAATCTGACAGCCATGGCACAAAGCACATGTCCCTGTACCTTATCTATCTGCTTCATGGTATCCATATCCACCATTTCAACATAATCTATGTCGGCAAGAGGAGAGGATGAAATCAGCTCCTTCATTTTTGAAACGATAAGTTTTGCGTCAGTTTCGCCATTTGATACCATTTCCTTACCGAGCTCTACCGACTTTGACAGGATGACAGCCTCGCTCCTCTCTTCGGGTGTCAGATATATGTTTCTGGAGCTTTTTGCCAGGCCGTCAGCCTCTCTGATAATAGGGCAACCCACAATCTGCAGGTCCATATTCAGGTCCTTTACCATACGTCTGATGATAGCAAGCTGCTGAGCATCCTTTTCACCAAAATATGCTCTATCAGGTGCTACCATATTAAACAGCTTGTTTACTACCGTACATACTCCCTTGAAATGCACCGGTCTGGTCAGACCGCATAAAGCATCAGGAAGTCCCGTCATATTTACATATGAGCAAAAGCCCTCAGGATACATCTCCTCCGGTTCAGGATTGAAAATCAGATCTGCTCCGGTGCTTTCACAAAGCTCTGCATCAGCATTCAAATCTCTGGGATAGCTCTCGAGATCCTCTGTCGGTCCAAACTGCATAGGATTTACAAATATGCTGACTACCGTTTTGTCATTATCCGAAACAGAACGCCTGATAAGGCTCTGATGTCCCTCATGCAGATAACCCATGGTTGGCACCAGTCCTACCGTAAGTCCCTGTTTTTTCCATTCCTTTACCTGAGCTCTTACCTCATCTACCGTCTTTACTATCTTCATCTTCATTCACTCTTTCCCGTCTAATATAATTTTTCTATAACATCGTCGCTTATTTTATATGAATGTGCTTCATCAGGAAAAACTCCTGCATTTATTTCTTCTATATATTTTCTGTATGCTGCTTTCATTATCTCTCCGACATTTGCATACTGTTTTACAAATTTTGGCACAAAATCTGAAAACATACCCAGCATATCCTGATTTACGAGTACCTGTCCGTCGCAGTCGGCGCCGGCACCAATGCCTATGGTAGGTATCGTCAAAGTCTCTGTTATAATCTTTGCAAGCTTTGATGGTATGCCCTCGAGTACAACCGCAAATGCGCCTGCTTCCTCCACTGCCTTTGCATCCTCTATAACCCTTCTGGCCGCTTCCTCAGTCTTACCCTGCACCTTATGTCCGCCAAATATATTTATGGATTGAGGTGTCAGTCCTATATGACCGCATACCGGAATGCTCGCCTTGACTATCGCTTTTATCTGAGGTGCTACATCGACACCGCCCTCAAGCTTTACAGCCTCGGCATGTCCCTCCTTTACGAGTCTGCCGGCATTTACTACCGCATCATATACGCCTGTCTGATATGCCATAAATGGCATGTCAACCACAATCAGAGCATTTTTTGCTCCTCTGGCTACTGCCCTTGCATGATGTATCATGTCCTCCATGGTCACATGAGTCGTATCCTCATATCCCAGCATAACATTTCCCAGGGAATCGCCCACCAATATGGTATTGATTCCTGCTTCATCAACTAATTTGGCCGTTGAATAGTCATATGCAGTAAGCATCGATATCTTGTTTTCTGTGCCTTTTTGCTGCATGATTGTCGTTACTGTGTTCTTCATTTTCTTTCTTATTCTCCTATAAACCTGTATTTTCTCACCAATTCACGGATCCTGTCGTAATCTCTGTCAGGATATTTTTCCTGAGCGATATCCAAAAGCTTATCGGTCAGCATCAGATAAACCTGTCTGTAGCTTCCTGATATTTCCTTTAGATGCTTTTCTACCGTGGCTGCATCATTTCTCTCTACGGGGCCTGTAAGCGCATCGCTTATGCCCTGCGCGGCTATATGCGAGGCATTGCCCATAAATAGCGGCAGCAAGGCTTTTTCCGCCAAATCATCCGGGAAATCACACTCCCTTAGCATATCGCATGACATGCGATACAGGCCTGTAACCAGATTGCTGGCAAATACTGCGCTGCAATGATATTTTACCTTATTTTCTGCTGAAATAATGATGCATTCATTCCCGAGATATCTTATATAATCGCGGACTTTTTCCGCATATAATTCATCGCCCTCTACGGTAAATACCGCTTCGTTTAAGGTCTTGTAGGATGTCTCCCTAGAATTGATGGCATATATAGGATGAATCGAATAAGCATAGGCTCCCGCCTGTGCCACACCTGAAAAAATCTTAGATGTCATGGCGCCACTGCAATGACATATAAGCTTTGAGCTGATATCCAGCTCCTTTATACTGTTCCAGACAGCTTCTATCTGTCCGTCGGGAACGGTTATAATGATAACATCACTTTCGGAAACGAGAGTTTCCAGACTTTCATATGCACAGGTATCGGTAAATAAAGCCGCAGCCCTTGCACTCTCAGGGTGCAGACTATAATATCCCAAAACACAGACAGCAGAAAACCTGCTGTCAAAATCAGCATCAGATCTTCTGCCATGTTCTGTTATATATCTGCCCAGAGTGAAGCCAACCTTTCCGGCTCCTATAAATCCAATCCTCATATTACTATCCTTAGGATGTCACCTGTCAGGTATAGTTTCTTTCGAATACCATCCGCCACAATAGTAACATTTACGGTTTCAAAAGTAAATAGAAGAAATCTAAACAATATATTATTTACTGTTCAGATACTGGTCTATAATCTCACTGCCCGCCTGGTAATCCATATCATCTATGATCATCTTTAATGCATTCAAAAATTCCATATCAGATTCTGGATAATCGTATCTCTCTATCTCTGACAGGATGGCTTTTACAGGCTTTGGATCGGCGTCCTTCATATACGCACGCATCTCTTTGAGCTTTGCCCTGCTTATATTTTCTTTAAATTCTTTTTCATCAGGTGTATCGATATCATTTATTTTTGCTATATATTTATCGATGTCCTTGAACATATCCTTCATCAGCGCCACAAAGTCCCTGATATTTTCCTTTGCATACTGCATATTTCCGATATTGATTGCAGACTCCAGATTTGCAGCCTTTCTCTCGACGCTAAAGGCTGCTATGTTACCGCTGCTGCTCTTTATATCGTGTATGATATTTCGGAAGCGTCTGACATCCTCCTCGATATATCGCTCCAGCAAATCAAGCTCAGTCTCATATTCCTTCTTGTATGAGATGATGACCTTGTTGAAGGCATCGAAGCTTCCGCCCATCATCTTGATCGCGTTTTCCACAGCTATATATCTGGCAAGTATCTTTATATCCTCCTTGTATCTGGACTGGCTTATATACTGCTCGATATCATTTGTTTTTTCCTTTATCTTTTCAGCCGGCAGGAACAGTCTAAACATTGCTTCAAGCTCCGTTACCTCGACAGGCTTTACGATTATCTCATCAAAGCCATTTCTCAGTATCTCATCCCGTGATCCGTCCACTATATTTGCAGCCATGGCTATGACTGGGACACGCTTATACTCTTCTCCATCAAGACCACGTATCTCTCTCAATGTATCTGCGCCATCCATGACATGCATAACAGTATTCATAAATATCATGTCATATGATGTCATCATGACCTTGTCGATAGCCTCAAAGCCCGATACAGCCGTATCCGCCTTTAGCTCATACGTATCCATCAGTACCTTTGTCATCTGAAGTGTGGCATCTGTATCATCAACTATCAATACCTTAACGTCAGGCAGCCATATACGTGACTTTGAATCCCTGAATGACAGCTCTTTAATCCTTTCTGAATTAAAGTTTACATGCTCATAATTAAATACTGACTGCTTTATGGAAAAGCTGACCGTAGTGCCCGCGCCATATATGCTGCTCACGTCGACATCTCCATCCATAAGGTCTATCAGCTCCCTGGCCTCAGCAAGCTTGATGCGTATATCAAACTGACCCATATCCTCCTTGTCATAATCATCATACAGGTCAAACAGGTTATCAACTCTGTCCTCTTTTATGCCTATGCCCGTATCAGATATCACAAAATCAAGATAAATAACGTCCTCTTCCCTGTTTGGCTGTCTCCAGTTTACATTTATGGATATCTGTCCTTCCTTAGTAGTGGATGCCGCCCTGTCAAATATACTGGTTATAATCTCTTTGACCTTTGGCATATCTCCTATCAGACCGTTTGGTATATCATCCTCTATGCTGACATTCAGCTTTACAAGCTCAGGATTAATTTTTGATTTTAATTCCGACGACAGCTCCTCTATCAAATCAGATACAGCATACTCCTTTATATCAAGCTCTATCTCTCCATCCTTATATTTGGAGAGTCTGCTGATGCCGTCTACCATATTGAGTATCGCATAGCCGTTTTCATACATATCAGACAGCTGAGAAATCTGCTCGCCATTTGGATCATTTGCCTGACGCAGCAGCATCTCACAATTTGCCA
>X287_Common_Brushtail__coassemble_72_pt1 | contig 19625 bp, 3 predicted proteins | sample X287_Common_Brushtail__metabat2_low_PE_009 | metagenome-assembled genome bin X287_Common_Brushtail
AGGATGGAAATTTAAGACAATCAAGACTTTTGCGAAATGAACAATTACGATTATCCCATGGGGGCTGACAACCAAGACGCCCCTTGGAACAAGGAAGAGCCATCGGTGGCGAGGTTTGAGGTCATCATGACCCAGACCCTCAGCAAGAAAGTCGTCGTCAGCACCGATGACTATGAGCTTGACGGCCCTGACAAGGATACGTCAGACACTGACTGGGAGAACGCCTATCATGAGGAGCATCTCACTCCGCTTGACCTCATCCGTGAGTGCAAGAAGATGGCTCAGGAGAAGCTCGCCCTATATAAGGGCGGCGGTTCTGAGTGCAAGTGGCTCGAGAAGCTCATCAAGGAATGCGAGGATTGGGAAGAGGACGAGTTCGACGTGTGCGAACGCTAGGATTTGGCCTCGCGCGATTATTAGGATTTGGGAAGAGGAATGCTTCGAGGCTAATGGTTAATAATTATGTTTGTGGGGGAGGGGTAAGCGTTTCGCTCGCTTCTCCCCCTTTTTTCTCCTAAGAGGCTTGTGAGGGTCGACAGGAATCGTTATCTTCGCGGAATAAAATATTTCTTATGACAGGCATATCATGCAAGGTGGTCACTTCCCACACGAGGAAGTTGGCGAAAGACGTGTTCAATGATGACACGTTCGTGGCGTGGGCGGTAACGCCTCGTTACATGAGGGAAATGAATATCTCGAGGGAGGAAGACATAAACCCGGCCATGATGAAGGCATGGTGGGAAAAACAGCAACTCGCAAGGCAATATGAGCTGAGGACGATACCGCCGCATACGTCGGTGAAACATGAGCCCTCTGAGTCCACTCATGACGACGTGCCACGCGCGTACGTTGACGAGAAAGGCAACATCATTTACCTGGAAACGACAGGATTAAGGGACTCCGAATATATCGGCAATTGGTTTTCCGCCAATGAGTGGGCGTCCAAGATGGGAGGTGACATGCTTCTCAAGGTCAGGACGAAAACGGACGTGAAGGTCTTTGAGCTGTGCAAGGCGAAAAGGAGGCTTTGGAATCCGTCAATGAGCGAGGAGCGACTTAACAAGGACGCGCTGGCTGACCTTGATTACTATCATCAATTGAAGGGCTTTACTCCCTTGGATTATGAGATCGTGGAAGACTTCAAGGATGGAAGGCTTGCCTCAATAAATGGTGAATCGGGCAAGATCAATGTCAAGAAAGACATTTCAGTGGATGAATTCATTGATTATGTCACGGGAAACGTACAGTCCAACATGTCAGGGCAAAAGAAAGCCGTCTTAAGGGAAATGGGAAAGTATGGCGTCACTGTTGACGACATCAAGACCATCGTCAATAACCCTTATCTCGTCAGGCAATTCCTCCTTGCGTATGAGAGGGATCATCTCGCGCACAGGGAAGATTGGGAAAACTATGGGAGGACTCCTGACGGGAAACCGGATCTCATGCATCCAAACAGCATATCCATAGAGACAAGGGCAAGCCTCGCGGCCTTGGGAGCCTTGACCGGGAAAACATATGAAAAAGGAAATGTTGAAAACAAGAAAAACCAAGACAATATTGAGATTGACGCGGAAATACACGTTGTCCCAAGTGACGAGACAGGACTTGTCACTCCCGTGAAAGACAATAGCGCCGATATTGACGCGGATGACGTGGCAAATGCGGGAAACCTCGTGCGAGCGGACAGCATGTCACCACTATATAAGTTGATGGGGGAACTCACGCCTGTCCAGATAAGCGCGAGGACGAACATGATTTCCCACAGGATAAGTGATGCCATAACCTCGGCGTTGAAAAGGAAGCAAAAAGAGCTTAAGGCGAAAATCTCGAGAAACGAGGCCAGCGAGGCGGACATGAGACTGCTCGCTGACTTGTCTGATGAGGAAAACGGTCGCAGGATCGGCATTCCTGTCGTCATCAATGACGTGTTGGAGGAAGTGCGTCGTGAAATCCAGGAGACAAGCGATGACCTGCGAGGCATGAGTGACGAGGAGGTCATGGATGAATTTGGCGTTGATGACCCCGCGTACCTGAGAGAGCAGTATGATATCCTCACGAGGAATTATGACACGTTGTTTGACATGGCGTGTGACATCCTTGAAGAATCGGAATGCCTTAGGCTGACGAGGAATGGCAGGAATGTCAATGCCAATGACGCCGCCAACCAGGAGAACGCTGATGAGGCTGAGCTTGGTGACGCGGAGAATGGCGAGAGGGCGACGGGTAATGAGGGATATGCCATGAAGGCTCGCATGCTTGACCCTCATGCCAATTCACGTGCGGTGACAAGACGCATCCTCAGTGGCTTGCATAAGATAAACCATGAGAATGACTGGGAAACGGATGACATTGGCGAGCCCGTGTATGTTTCCGAGACGCAGGCGTATTCCATTCTCGTCAACGAGATGGCAAAAAGGGTAAAGCACCCGACGGATTTCTGCGTAAGGAATGAGGATGGCACGTATTCATATCCCGCTCTTGAGGCTCTTGTGGACAAGTATCCATGGGTGAAAGAGATATTGATTAAGGTGAAAGGCGTGACGGGGACTACTGACCCTGCCAAGGGTAGCGCGTTATACGCTGATTTATGCAAGACTTTCGTTCCCTATTGGACACAATATGAGACCATGGATGAACATGGCAATGCCAAGAGGGAGTCGAAACGCGTGAATGAGACGGCCGCCACGGAATCAGTGCTTGACGAGGCGAACAAGAACTGGGAAGAACATGTCGTCACCTCCGATGGCATGATATGGAAGAAAAACGGCGAGATTGACAATACGGTGGCTGTTGATATCGTCGAGACGATGGGATCGGTGATCCAATCCTTGAATGATGGCGATGACGTCAATGATGTCGTGAAGAATCTCGCCGATGCCATCAATGCCGTGGGAGTGCCGATTTCCCCGGAGGCGTTGTCACGGATGTTCAAGAACAACCCGATGGCGAATGACCAGGCAAGGGCATTGGCGACGTTCGTCTCGACGATAGCCTCTGGCGCCCAGAATCTTGACGCCGGGAACTCGCTGATAAGGGAATACAGGTCGGCTTACAAGGGATTGGCTGACATTATCGGCACGGTGTCAGAGACAAGGAATTCCATGATGTTCAGGCAAGGCAACGCGACTTACCCCTCTTTCTCCACGCCAAACTACATTGACTTCGTCATGAATGGCCTGAAAGGAGAGAACTGGGAAGAGTTCCTCATGAATGAGTTTGGCTATGACAGCTTCCTTTATGATGACAGGAAAGGAAAATTCCGCTCGTTTATCTTGAGAAAGCTCATGGAGGATAAGGACGCTCGTGACAATCTTGACGTCAAGTACATGAATGTCCTTGATCATGACAAGGAATATGGCGACTGGACTAGGCAAGACATCATGAAAGCTTTTGTGGAGGAATATTTTTCAGTGCCAAGGATATCAAGAAGAGGAGCGACGCAATATGGTTATTACGCGTTCCCGATTTTCTCTGACACCGGAATGGCCGCGTTCATCAAGATGCCGAGGTTCGCGACGAAATACGAGGAGAAAGTCACTGATGAGCTCGTGAATCTCGCGAAACAGGAGCTTTCAAGGATCAAGCGCGTGCGCTCAAGGAAGAAAGCCGGGGCCAGTCCCATACAACGGTTTGACGCCAAGGGTGACAGGTTCCTGTTCATGCCCGAGTTGAATGAGGTGATGGTGAATGGGATGCCTCTCGTTGATTATATCAATTCCCTTGGAAGCGATGACATCCAAGAGGTTGACAGGGTGCTCAGGGAAAACATCCGTGAAATCATGGAAAGGAACGCCAGTGATTTCGTCAACGAGAACATAGGCTTGTTTGATTACAAGTACAAGGATTCTTCCGGGAAAATCGACGCGAGCAAGGAACGAAACGTGAGATTGGATCTCGATGAGTTTTATTGGAACAACGCCTTGGCGCAATCACAGATAATACAGCTTACCACTACCGATCTTGCGTATTACAAGGACTACACGGATTTCCAGAAAAGGTTCAAGGAAGTGTACGCTTCTGGCCCAAGGCTGAACACGCAATCAAGGTACGGCAGGGAAAAGGAAAGGGTGATATACCTCAGTGACAGGATAATGACGTCACCGACCTATGATGGCATCAAGGCAAGCCTTGAGAAGGCCGTCGGGGAAAACCTTCTCTCGAAAGAGGACATGGCATCAATACTCGAGAAGTTCAGGAACGTCAATGCCACGGACGCCCAGGCATACAGGACGCTCAGTTCCTACAGGGCGGTGCTGGACATGCAAGGCAAGTGGACGCCGGCGATGCAGGCCGCTTTTGACAGGTTCAGCCAAGGAAAATGGTCCAAGGAGGACTTTGACGTGGTATGGGGTACGCTAAAACCTTTCGTGTTCGCAAACCTCAAGGTCAGTGACGGGCTTGGAGGCTTCCAGAGGGTGCCGCACCAGAACAAGAACTCCGAGTTCCTGCTGTTGGCGTTCGTGAACGGGATGCGCCAAGGCAACATGATGTCAACGTCACCGCAACTCACGGGTCTCAACAGGGCGATGGAAGACTTTGGCATTGACACGGCGATGTATGAGTCAGCGGTCAAGGCCGGCGGGCAAGGCATCATCGATATCAGCCACAGCAGGGAGAAGCTTGCCAAGTGGAATGAGGCCAATGGCAAGGACTATACTTATGAGGAGTTCAAGAAAGAGCTTGACGAGAAGCTTGACAATGGCGAGATGACGCAAGGGGAGTATAACAAGGCCATCAACGACATGCTGCCATCGGAGCAAGAGGTGTATGACATCATTGACAACGCGCTGCATGACGAGGAGAACGCCAATCCCACTGACATGTTCGATAGTGATGACAATGGCAGGAGGGAGAACAAGAACGTCTTGCATGAGATTCCGTATGAGCATTACATGATGGCGCAGCCTACGGTGAACCATGTCGTGGACGCCGAGTCAGTGTTCGGCTCGCAGTTCAGGAACCTCATCACGATGAACCTTCCCGCTGATTTCGAGATAACGATTGGAGGCAAGACGTTCAAGGGAAAGGACGAGATACTCAAGTTATACCAAGGACTCATCGTCGAGAACTTGCTTGATGACCAGGAGAAGGTGGCGGAGACTTTTGGCGACATCGACAGGTTGCAAAGGAAGCTTCTCGCCATGACGAAAGGAAACCCGTCCTATGGTCCCGATATCCTCAACGCGCTGCAGATAGTGGAGGTTGACGGGGTTAGGCAATTCAACATACCGTTCCATAACCCAACCGTGGCGAACAAGGTTGAGCAGCTGTTGCTTTCGATGTTCAAGAAAGGCATCACGCAACAATACATAAAGGGAGCCGCGTGCGTGCTGGTGTCCAATTATGGCTTCGATGACGGGTTGAAAGTATTGAGGGACAAGAATGGCGGCATCACTGGCTTTGAGTGTTACATGCCGGCGCATACCAAGGCGATGTTCGAGGATTATCTCATTGACGCCAAGGACAATGACGGCAATGTCATCGGGCAGAAGATAGACGAGAAGAGAATCCCGAAAGAGCTCCTTGAGGGCATCGGCTTCAGGATTCCCACGGAGGGCAAGTACTCAATCCAGAACCTCGTCATCAAGGGATTCCTGCCGCAACAGAATGGTTCCGCGGTGATGATGCCGGCGGAATTGACGACGTTGGCGGGCTCAGACTTTGACGTGGACAAGCTGTTCATCATGCTCAAGGAATCAAGGATCAGGGCGACGTATGACATGAGACAGGCGTGGAGGGATTTCTATGCTGATCCCGAGAATGAGGATATCAGGCATGACGTGGACATGAATTACGCCACGACGCTTCAGGAATTCATTGACAAGAAAACGTCTGACTGGTCACTTGAGGATCTTGATGCCTTGAGTGACGAGGACTACGAGGAATTCAAGAGGGAGTTCCGGGAATATCTCAAGGAAAAAGGTGTCGTGAAAAGCGATTTCTCCACTGGCAATGAGGCCGAGAAAAGGTTCGACAAGTGGTTCAGCAAGCAAATAAAAACCATTGACGAGAACGGGAAGCCCAAGTATCTCAAGTCACGAAGGCTTGAGGTGGTGGAATATGATTCTTCCAAGGAACCGAAAGAAATGACAAGGGCCCAAAGGAACAACATGATCATTGACATCACCAGGGCGATAATGGCGAACCCAGGCACGTCCGCGGAAATCAACCATCCCGGGAACTATGACAACATATCAATGGAGGCTGACAGGAACGTGATACTCAGGGACAAGGAGCTGATGGCGACATGGGCAAGCCTGAAATTCCCCGGGAAAGACAACCTGACCGTCAACGACATGGCACGCTCGCTATTGAACGCGTCAGCGAAAGAATTGTCAGAATTCTTGTCAAAATACAAGAAACAACCCAATCCCCTTGACTTGAGGACATTCGCGTTCTTCCATCACCAAAACATGGTGGGCAACAAGCTTATCGGGATTTACGCGAACAACAATACGCAACAGGCAAAATACCAACAATCCAACTTGGGGATAGCGCTGCGCTACCAGTTCATTATCAACGGAAACGCGATTGGCGCGCTTAACGTCACGCATAGGCTGCAGGATGGCGTGAATAAGTTGGTATCCAGCAATTGCGCCGAGTTTTCCGCCGCTTCCGTGGACAATGGCAAGGACCCAAGGCTCGCGAACCTGAACCAGTCGGTGGACAACGCCTTCATCACATCGGCGATGCTGAGGATGGGGCTTACCATCAAGGAAATCGGGCTCATCAGCTCATTGCCTTTCTATGACACGAACGTGAGAAAAGTGCTGGGAAAGGACTCATTGGCCATGGGCTATTACAAGAGCGGCGATCCCATCAAGGTCACCTCGGAAGAACTGGCAAGGGTCATCATCGACGAGAAAAGCGATCCAAACGGGGCGTCCAAGGCAAGGGCGACACTCGCCAGGATAATAACCGTCGCGGAGGAGTTGCGAAACCTCACCTCCATTTCCAGGGCGGACTCCCCGAACGGGGCGATAAGACATACCTTGGCGGGGGCGATGAACCAGGTGATGAGGGTGAACAATTTCCACAAGAGAGAGGCGAGGCTGAAAGTGCTCACTGGTTACGAGAACCTGGTGAGGAACGGCGTCTCGAGAACCAATTCCACGAAAGATGAGCTAAGGGAAGAATTGATGTCCTCCAGCATGCCGATGTTGCAGGCGTTCCACACTCTTGGCGTGGACAAGGCGGTGACCGTCGCCGGCACCCAGTTCAGGCAATTGGGGCCAACGATGAGAGGCGGCATCGAGGCGTTGAACAGGGAATACCAACGCGAGAACCTCCTGGAGAACATGATAAACAAGTATCTCAAGGAAGCCGTGGTGTTCGGGCTCTCGAAATCCGGCCTGTTCTCCAAGGACATGTCCAAGCAAAGGGCTTACTTCCTGAATAATTTCGCCACTTATTTCAGCGAGGTGAAAAAAGACCCTAAATTCTCAGCCTATGGCATCATCAAGGCGATGAGCGTGAATGGCGATGACATCATCCTCGAGAACGCCTCGAGATTGATGGGCGTGAGGGATAGGTTCTCCCGTGACCTTGACGTCATGCTCCTTGGCGATGACCCGAAGGCAAGGGAGCTGGCATTGAACCTTTTCAAGTATTCCTATTTCAGGGATGGCCTCGGTTGGCGAGTCAATGGGTTCAGCCAGTTCTTCGACACGATGTTCCTCACGAGTCTCCCGAGTTACATAGACACGTTAAGGGAATTGAGGTTTGACGCGAGTGACAACGTCAACTGGAATGATTTCCATGAGCAGTTCATGAGAAACCATTATCTTGAGCTGTTCAAGGACGTGACTGGTTCACTTGATGACGCCAGTGACACGGAGACCGTGTATCTTGATGCCAAGAACGCCGAGAATCCCAACAACCCAGGAATGCCAAGGAGCTACGTGGTCGCCAACGGGCAATTGTATAAGATAGACTTCCATGGCAGCCAGGAAAAACTCATCAAGTATGACAAGGTTGAAGGCCTGGCTCATGGTTGCCCGGTTTATGACGCTTCCCAAGCGGACACGGAGAAACTGTCCCGGGAAACTTCTGACGCCATGGAGAAAGCGAAACAGGCCAATGACGCTTACCATGTCAAGGAAAAGGCAAGCGCCCAGTCGCGAAATGCCAGTCAAATGCCCGTGATGAACGAGGACATGGGTTCTTTTGATGATGATTTCGCGAACCAACTCAGTGACATGGAAAGCCAGATGGACAACGAGGATTTCATGAACCAGCTCAGTGCCCTCGAGGACGGGATGGCGCAGGAGACAAGGGAGATGCCAAGGGATTATGATGGCAACAAGGAGACTGATAACAAGCCATGCGGGATTTATTGAAACGATAACAAGATAGGAAAATATGCCAATATCATGCATAATAAGGCCGGAAAGGAAACCTGGGCAAAAACCGGAGCTGTTTGACGAGATAAAGTCCAGGATATCAAGGAAACTCGGCAAGGACAAGGAAAGCAAGAAACTCGCCTATGAGACGACATGGAAGCTATATGGGCTCGCCATCTCGTCAAAATTCAGGCAAGACCACGCGGACACGCTGAAGTTCGATGAGGATGGCTTTCCCATCCTTGACTCATTGCTTGGCAATGAGTACGCCAGGAGCATCATGGGGGAAGACCTGCTCAACAAGATGTACGCTGATCGCTTCATCACGCGGGAGAACACCAGGGGTGATTACAAGCTGTCCCTGGAGTCCGCATTGGAATTCAACAAGAGGCATCCTGACAGGATTGCCACGGTGTTCGAGAACGCTGACGGGAAACTGGAGGTGAAAGTCAGCCCGAGGACGGACTCGTCGCTCCGTGAGTTCCGTGAGCAATACGCCGCGTACAGGATAAGCGAGGAGACCGCCAAGCTGCTTGAGCCGCTGGGGATAAGGATAGGTGACATCATCGGTGATGAGGTGAGGGTCAGGAACGGGAAGATAGACTTCTCAAAGGCCAAGGACGTGCTTGATGGCGTTGACAGCCTCATCATGGTGGCGAACAACATGAAAGGCGCGCGAGCCATAGGGCATGAGATGGCGCACCTCCTCGTGGGGACAAGACGTGACCAACCCCTCACGCGACGCCTTCTTGCCGCGCTCGCCTCCAATGAGGAGGCGTTGAGGACGTTATTGGGCGACGAGTTCGAGGCTGAAGTGGAAGCGCAAGACGGTGACATGTCAAAAGTCGCCGAGGAAGCCTTGGGACAACTGTTGCACAGGCATCTCGTGGACGGGGAGATACGCAAGACGTTGCCAGACGGGAACGGGACGAAAGAAGATGAAGGTGCCATGGGCAACATCAGGAAATTGTTCACGAGACTCCGTGATTTCATTGTCAATAAGTTCAGGAAAAAGAAACTGGACACCGCGTCACGGATACTGGAGGAGGCGGAGAAAGCCATGGGCGACATCGCCAGTAGCGTCAACGCCGGGACAATGAAACTCACGAGAAAAGACATCATGAGGAGTCATGACAACACCGTGCTCAATGACCTCAACGCACAGATGGAAAGGAACGTGAAGGTCCTTGAGGAGGCGGTGAAGACAGAACGCAAGAGGTATGCCATCACGTCGTCATCGGAAAGGAAGAACGAGATCGCGGAGACCCTTGACATGCTTTCCGCTGGCTTGGCTCCCAACGCTGACCAAATGCTCACGATATACAAGTACCTGGAATACGCCACGAGGGAACTCGCCAACCAGGACGCGAGCCTCAGGGATTTCGGCAAGATGGATTTCCAGGAGAAATTCCAGGCGTTGCGCAGGATAAGGTCATACGTGAAATCCTTTGATCCGATGGTGAAGCTGCTTTATGAGGTTTCCGCGGAGAACAGGATGGACGAGGATCCTGACACGCTGGCGAAAAAGTTCTCGTATAACGGCAATACCGTTGACGTGTACAAGCAACTAAAAGAGCTGTCGTTGTGCATGGAAACGCTCAAGGGACAGTTTCGCAGGCTCGTGATACCGACATACGCGGAGTTCCTGAAACCTTTCGTGGGCGAGATAAGGGACAACAAGGGAGGCATCATGGACATCGAGGAGATGCTGAAGACGCAAGTCGGTGACATATCGTTCCTTGACAGGTGGCTGGACGGCATGGGCGACTCGGCGAGCCAGTTGCTGCAATCTTTCGATACCGTGCTCAGGGCGCAAAAGGACAAGGCAAGACTGAAGAGCCTCAAGGACATCAGGAGGATACAGGCCCTGCAAAAGAAGGCTGAGGAAATGGGCATCACCTCCTATGAGTGGATGTTCGAGAAATACAGGGACGGCAAGAAAACAGGCAATTACATATCCGCCGTCAACTACTCGCAGTATTATCAGGATCTCAAGGAATTCAATGACGGCCTTGACAGGAAATACGGCAAGAACGTTCGTGACCCGGAGAAAAGGAAAGCCAAGCTGGCGGAAAAGCAGGAATGGCTTGACAAGCATTCCACGCTGAACATATTGGGCAATTATGAGCCTGACACGACCCTTTACAGGAACCAGGATTATGACAGGCTCAGCGCCGCGCAGAAAGAGATACTCGATGATTATCTCGAGATGAAAGATGAGTTCGACGCCTTATATCCGTCAGACAAGGTGGGCACGGGAGCGATACAATTGCGCAGGGATACCGTGCAGAGGTACATTGACATGGCGAAGTCACCATCCACGGTGTTCGACTCCGTCAAGGAAGCATGGAAAGACGCCCTTGTCAACAATGAGGATGATGACCAGCAATATGGTGACAGGACAACGAAGGGATTGATGGACTTTGACGGCCGCCAGTTCAACGTCTTGCCGATACTCTACCAAAACAGGCTCTCGAATCCCGAGGAACTGTCGACGGACGTGTTCAGCGCGATGACGGCCTATGCCATCAGCTCCAATGATTATGCCTACATGAACCAGGTCGTGGACGCCCTTGAGGTGGGCAGGTCTTTGGTGACCGATGATATTCACCAAGTGGCGGAGACGACGGGAGGCAAATCCCTTGTCGAGGAAATCAATGTCAAGGGCTCCAAGATGAGGCAAAGGATAATGAAAGGACGCACGAACCTTGAGGACAAGCTCAATGAGTGGTTTGAGTCACAAGTGTATGGCAAAAAACTCGCGGAGGAAACAGAGTTTTCCGTTCCTTTCCTGAACGAGAAGGTGAGCACGACGAAACTGACGAGCTGGATGCTGAGGATGGCGTCGAACTGCCAGCTTTCCTTCAACTACCTGGCAAACCTCGCGAACGTGGGAACGGGTGTCGCGATGACAAACATTGATGCCGTTTCAGGAGAGTTCTTTGACGTCAAGGAACTGGCATACGCCGACAAGGAATACGCGAGACTGCTGCCCAGTTTCGTCAAGGAGCTCAACGCGAGATACAAGACGGGAAAGCTCTCGTTGTTCTGTGAGCTGTTCAACGTGAAATACCAGTTTGACCAAAGGGGAAGGGAGACGCAAAGGAAGTCGGCCTTGGCCAGGGTTTTCGGCAAGGGCATAGGATTCCTCGGACAGGATGGCGGAGACCATTGGCTTTACTCCAGGATAGCCATAGCCATGGCGAAACGGGAGAAAGTGAAGGTTCCTGACGGCAATGGCAATTATGTCGAGAAATCATTGTGGGACGCCCTTGAGATCGTGGACAGCCCCTCTGGCAAGGGACTCAAGGAGATGAGGTTGCCCGAGGGCACGCTCAACGCCAGGGACGAGGCTTTCAACATCGGCAAGTTCTCGAGGAAAGTGGGGAAGGTGTCACAAGGACTCTTCGGAATCTACAATGACGAGGACAGGAACGCCGCGCTCAGGCATTCCATGGGACGCCTGATGCTCCTGTATCGCAACTGGATGAAGCCGCAGTTCAACAAGAGGTTCCAGAAGAAGCAATACAACCAGACCCTTGAGGCGTATGAGGAAGGCTATTACAGGACAATGGTGAACCTCGTTTCCGATCTCGCCATGGGAAAATTCAACCTTCCAAGGGTGTGGAAGACATTGGATGACCATGAGAAGAGGAACGTCTACAGGGGATTGTTCGAGATAGGACAGCTCATCGCCGTCCTCGCCCTCGGGAACCTTGTCAAGGGACTTCCAGACGATGACGACAAGGACAAATGGTTGTGGAAGCTCGCTGAGTACATGGCGGTGAGGGAACGCCATGAGCTTGGCAACCTCGTGCCTTCGTTGATAATGACGCAAGAGCTGTCATCGACATTGAAATCACCAACGGCGGTGATGGGAATCGTTGATGACACGTTATTATGGATGTCAAGCCTCATCAATCCCGATGACTGGGAGCATGAGTTGCAGTCAGGGCCATGGAAAGGGCACACGAAGCTGTACAAGCGAACGATGAAATTGCCGGTGCCCATCCTGAGATGGTACCAGCAGATTGACAAGTTCACCAGCGAGGAAGGACTGGAAAGCAAGATAAACTATTACGCCAGGACGCAATATTGAATCTCGGCAAGGCATGAAAAAAGGGGAGACGGTTCATTCCGTTTCCCCCTTTTTTTTCTGGCGACATGTCAGCAGCACTTTATCGCGTACTCGCTGTCCTCGAGTGACAGCATGTTCCAGTTGGCCTCATTGTATCCCATGCGACCAAGGCGTTCCCTCATGTCATCGGAAAGGTTTTCCCAACGCGTGGCTTCCTCGCGATACTGCCTTTCCAGCTCCCTGTCGTACTCCTCGTATTCATCAATCTGGCGCTGGAAATGATCACCCAAGGCAGTCTCGTCAATGATTACCTCGACGCCATTCTTGGTGTCCCTGAGTCGCCACGTCTCGCGCGGCACCCCATGGTCATCCAGGTACTTGCCGATTAGGTCCTCGGAAATCCTCGTGTCAGTGACGAAGTCTCCCCTTTCACTTGACCAACGGGTGAACTTGTTGAGCATCAGGTGCCCGTTCCAGTTGTGCGCCGGTCGCACCACCTCCCTCTTGGCTCCCTCAACCGTGTTCTCATGGACGACGCCATATCTCTCTGGATCGGCGGCGAACTCGGATCTTGTCGTGAGCCCTTTCTTGATTCTCTGGACCTCCTCAATGGCCTCATCATTATATGGCGCGCGTGAATACCTTGGTTCTTGGATGGCGGATTCCCCGTTCCTAGCGTTTTCTTGCCGTTCGGCGTACTTGCCCCGGTATATCCTGCCATAAGAGGCGTAGAGGCAATCCTTGGCGTCATGGAAAATGCCGATGTCATGACGCAAGTCCCTGAAGAAGTTCATGAGCCTCTTCCCGAAAGAGGCGTCCTCCCTTTGCACGCAGTATTCCTTGAAGCCATCGGCGAGCCTTTCCTCTAGATCATGCAATGACATCGCCCCGAACTCGCGCCTGCCCATGGCGAACATCCTGGACTTCTCCTTGTTGTCAAGCATCTTGTCCATGACATAGTGGAACGCCTCATGATAGGCGGTTCCCCTCACGGCGTTGCGATACAAGGTGATGACGGCGTCCTGGTACTTGCCCCATGCCAATGGATTGCCCTCGCCAGCCACCTTCTCAATGGTGTCAACGATTTTCACCCTGTCCTTTTGGGACAAGGAAGGCAACATCCTGGCTATCTTGTCAAGCTCTTTCTGTCGTGATTCCTCATTCCACCTTTCCTGCCCTTGGTTACGTTCAGTCACCTCGGATTTCTTGATTCCTTGGGCTTCCAAGAAAGCGTCTTTTATGTTTTTCTCGTTTATTTCCTTGATGTTATTGATGAAATCCGAGCTGAATTTCCTTAAATTCCTGTTACTTAAGGCATTTATGTACTGGAGTTGCTCATCCGTGAGCTGCCCGAGAATGGCGGTCGCGTCATCATCAATGTCGGCAAACGCGCCTTTATTGGAAAGAGCATTGATAATCTCTTCCCTGACGAAAGCCTTGCCCTCCGGAGTGCTTGGTTCAGCCTTGGGAGTCGTTTCTCGCGTGGCGGTTGGCTGGTCAACAATTGGCTGTTCTCCTGCTTCAGGTCGCTGGTTTTCCTTGCTTTTTCGCGCTTCGTAACCAGCGAGAACGCCATCAGTGATGGCGGAATCCCTGCTTAGCTTTATTGATGGCACCTTGATGATTTGGACAACAGGATCCGCTTTCCCGGATATCGCCTTGTCACCGTTCTGGAACTTGACGTTAAAAGGCAGGATGGTGAGGTCAGTGACCTTCACGCCATACTCCTTTTCCAGCATGTCCGCGTAAAGGTTCAGCTGGTTCGTGTGCTCCTCCCTGTCAGATCTTTTCTGGTATGGCTTGGCTTTGCCATATGACTCCTCCGCGAAACTGTTTTTCGAGGTCTTCATGCCATAAATCCTGAAGTTGCCCTTGTCATCAACGGTAAGGATGTCTATCTCGCCGGCCACGGGAACCCCATTGAAATCATGCGCCACCACGATGTTGTTGGCATATACCCTCTCGTATTTCCTGCTCTTGTTAGGAGACGCAAAATATTGCCTTAGCAGGACAAGCTGCTCAACCAACGAGTTGAAAGCGTCCTTGGAAACGATGGCCTGGTTATACTTGATGGCACTTGGGTCAATGCCCTCAAAGAACTGCCTGACGATGCTAGCGACCTCAGTGCCGGCCGTTACCGCCCTCGCCCCGTTAAGCTTGTCTTGCTCGCTCATCGCGGATGTGGAGTTGGAGCCCATGATGGTATGTACCCTTTGGTACTTCTTCCCGTTGACGGTATACGTGTTGTCGCTGGGCGTGGGCCTGCCGACCTCTTGGTTATTGAGGATGTCAATGACTTTCTCGGCCTTGCTTACCGCCTCGGGATTCGTTGATTCCGAAATGCCCTTGGGCTTCGTGGCGATGACGTCATTGCCTTTCTCATCCTGGAAGTTCATTATCGGGAAGTTATTGACAAGCGTTAAGCCACCTATCTCCAAATTGGTGGTGGCTAGCTCCCCTATGGCCTTATTATATGGCATGCCATCGACATCGGTTGAAGGGTCAATGGTGTTTATCCTGTGAATGTCAACTTGCCATCCCACGCCACCATTTGCGAACGCCTGAAGCACCAATGTCGAGATGTTCCGCGTATTTGGCTCGTAACGGAGTCTCACGGTGTTGTTGGAACTCGGAAGCTTATAACTAATGACCCAATTGCCGTCCTTCGCCTTTTCTATCCACAGGTGCGTGAAATTAAACAATGACTGTAAGTTGTCCTTTAACTCAAGGATATCCTCCTCACGCATGTTGTCAAGGTTATCGAGACCCTTGGCGACCTCGAGGGCCTCCCTGCCAAGCGCCGTGTTGGACGCCGACTCATAATCAAACTTCGGCAACCTTATGGGCACGCACATGTAACCATTGACGTCATCGCCAACAAGGACAAAAGGTTGTCCCGGTGATTGCGTCAATGGGATTTTTACGCTTCTTTCCATCTCTGTTCTACGCGCTTTCACTTGCCTTGAGTCAACAATTACCACGCCAGGGTTCTTGGTGGCCACGGCAAGCTTGAAAGATTGGTGACCAGCAATCTCGTTGAGGGTATGCCTTTCCTCTGGCTTGGAATACCTCGGCCTGCCTTTCAGCACGTCATTCACGGTAAGATGGATATCGGAGAGAACCACGCCATCAGTGCCTTCCGGAACGGTTGTTTTCGACAGCCTGTCAAGGAACGCGTCATAATTCGGGAACTGTGAGTGATTGTCAACATTCGATATCATGTCTCCCACCAACACCCAGTTTCCAGGGTTCTCAGGATCCTCGACATACATCAACGGAACCATCACGCCGACTTCCTTGTTAAGGCTTGTGTCAAAGCCTATCCTGACCTTTGAGCCCTTGCTAACCATTCCTAATGCCATCCTCTCGAAAGCGCCGTTCCGTTTGAGGTATTCCCATATCACTTGATGTTGGGCATGCTTGGGATCCTTGTGTCCCAAGGAGTCCTTCTTCTCATGATACGGGGTATGGTCACCGACAGGATTGTGAATTCCCTCCTCCGTGGTATTGGACTTCCAGTACAACGCTTGCCCAGCGGAACCTTGTGGTATGTCATCACGCCTTTCCAGTTCCTTTCTCTCGAAGTCCATATCGTTGATGATGGAATCGATGGTGACGACTTCCTGCTTCGTGACGCTTTTCGTGTTGGCGGAGATGTCCGGTTGGTCATTCATTGACATGCCAGCGGTATCCACTTGATGGTCACTTTCTTTTTCCTCCTGTCCCTGCCGGTCTTTCGTGTCCTGTTGGGCATCGCTTTTCTTCTCCTGGTCTTTCGTGTTATTCACGGGAGACAGTCTTTCCGTAGGGTCATGACCTGTCTCGGCTTCTTCCTTTCCCATGGCTTCGTCAAGCTCCCCAGGCGTAGCCTCATCAAGGACTCCTTCCATGTCATCAAGCTCTCGCGAGGAGATGTCGGACATCTCGGCCCTGTCGTTTTGGTAGTTCTTGAAGATCTCGTCAAGCCAAGCCCTGGCCTCTTCCTCGGCTTGCGTCTTTTTGTCCCTGATGGCTTGCGTGCCGGCGTCACTGTCTTGCGCCATGATGGCTTCCAGCTCTGCTCTCTCTTCATCGGTGAGGTCAAGCTCCGCGTCACTGTCGAAGAAAGCCTCGCCATTCATGTCCATGAGCTCGTCAAGGTCATTGGCCGTCTCGCTGGACTTGTCAATCATGGAATGCGCGGCCTTCTTCGCCGAGCTTGACATGCCGGAGGCGTCAATCCTGTCATGCAGGGATCTCTTCGCGTCAACGATTTCCTTCGCTTTATTGACCTTGTCTTTCGTCGCCTTGGCGTCTTCCTCCTCAAGCCCAGACAAGTCTCCTGGATCGAAATCGCTTTCCTCCATCTGCTTGACGATGTCAGGCGTGGAGGTATCCTTGATGGTCTCGGCCTTTTTCTTCCCCTCTTTTTTCCGTGCCTTTTCCTGCGCCTCGGCCTTCTTTTCCTCGACCTTGCCGGGGTTCCTCATGTACTCAACGAGAGTGTTGTAATACCGCATGCTATCAACGTATGTCGCCATCATGTCATTGAACGTCGTGAGGTTATCCATGAGGTCTATCATCTCAGAAATGTCTTTGGCATCCATCATGTTGTCCTTCACGTCATCTTGGAAAAGCTTCAGGTTCTCCTTGGATGAGAACACGCGCGCGAGCGTGGCGCCAGCCCTTTCTTTCGGAAGCCTTGACAGGCTTATCTCGAAATTGCCGTCCTTGCCCTCGATGACGAGGTCCTCGTCAAGACCGATTGACTTGGCGAGGGACTTGGCGTCCTCGTGCTCGATCTTCTTGTCATTGCCTTTCTCGTCCTTGTAGGTCTCCGTCCTTGACACCCGAATCCTCTTCGGGAACACCTTGCTCTCCATGAGCTCGTCGAACATCGAGTCAAATCTCTTGTTCGCGCCCTTGTTTCTCATCCACAAATAAAGCAGGTTGTCCTCCTGGTCATCGGTGAGCATCCCGTTGAATTGCTTGTTAAGGAGATCGACGCCTTCCTCATAGTCCGTGATTTTGGACATCAGGGAATCGCTGTTCTTCCTCAAGTACGCTTTCACCTTTTCCGTGGTGTCATACTCAGGCTTGCGCTGCCCTTTCTCGTCAACGAACAGGTTGGGAGCGTACCTTTCCTGGCCTTGGTAGTTGGATATCTCCTCATTCAGGTCATCAATACGTCGTTCGTAACCATCGAGTTGCGTCTCATAAACGGAAGCGTTATCGGCATCACCTTGGGCAATCGCCTCTTCACGCTTACGCTGGGTTTCTTGCGCTTCCTTTCTCAACTCGTTGATTTCCGCGGTCTTCTGGGCGGTGAAATTGGCCTTGTCCTGCTCTGCTGACACGTAGCTATCCTTGATGGTCTCATTCACGACATTCTCCACCTCGGCGTCACTCATGTCAGCGTAGTAGGAGTAGATGGACTTGAGATCATCCATCCTGCCAGCCTTGGCGAACGTGTTGATGACATGGGCGAAATACTTGTCCTCCTGATCCTTGTATTCCTTTTTGTCACCGCCCTCAATGGCGTCATCCTGCGCTTTCTGTATCTTGCCAAGGATGAACTGCTCATTCGCTGACGTGGCCATCTTGCGCATGGTCTCCTGTAACTTGGGATCCTTGAGCAACGTGTCAAGGGCGGCGTTGGCCTCCTTGTTGACCTTCTGTTCCCTGTTGTAGTCACGAAGGCCGCCATAGGCGCCGCCTTCCCATGACATCCACCTGGAAGGGTTATACCATTTCTTGCTCGTGTCGGACTTTCCCGCCTTGGTGATGGTGGGAGCGCCGGCGAAACCCATCATCGCGCCGACGAGGAATTGCTCGTATTGCCTGGGATCGCCCCATGAGTCATTGAAGCCTTGCTCAATGGCGCTCGCCACCTGCCCGATGGAGGAAGCGAACTCGGAGAACTTGAAATCATTGGCGTCCTTGTCGTATTGGTCATCCCAATAGTCATTGACGTCCTCATGTTGGTTCTTGTGGTAAGCGATGGCTTCAGAGGATATCCATTGCTGGTTCATCTCCTCGGAACCTTCGGTGAGCAATCCCTTGGTGGCGGCCCTCGTCTTGCCCATGAAAGGCTTCCTTGCCTCGCTTTCCAGTCCCTCAAGAGCGACCTTCTCCCCGGTTCCGGAGGCGGCGTTCTTCGCCTCAGCCTTGCCTATGGCCTCGCTGACGTTCGTCTTCACGCCCCTTTTCGTGGCGAACTTATTCGTCGCGCTCTCTATGCCAACGGCGTTGCTATAGGATTTCGAGAAAGCCTTGCCAAACTGTATCATGTTCCCGGCGGTGAGCAAGGCTTGGTTCAAGGCCATGACCTTGTTGCCGACACTCTTCGCCTCGGTCTCGATGTTCTCCATCGCCTTGGCCTTTCTTCTCTTCGCCTCCTTGTCAGCGACGGCGACGTCAGACTGGTAACGCGCCTGGAGATCGCTCATGGTATTTTGGTATTCGAGATAGGCGGCGTCGACATAGTTCCCTTCCCCGTCAGGGACCATCGTCTTGCCTTTCTCACTTTCATATTTTTCCTGGGCTCGCTGCAATAGGGGCATGTAACTCTCCTGAAGCGATGTCATGGTATCGGTGAGATACTGGGCGTTGGACATGTCCATCTCCCTTTCCCTGTCCTCCTTGAACGTCTTGTACGCGTCCTTGGCTTCTATGGCCGCCTCCCCTGACGCCGCGACAAGGCTGGAGGAGAGTTGCACGGCAGCGTTCTCAAGCTTGCCAAGCTGGCCAACGCCCCTGACGGCTTTCGTTATCTTGCCAAGGATGCCGGCCGCGCCAGCTCCCGTCATCGCCGCGCCCAAGGTGAACCCGATGTTCGTGATCACGCTGTCGCCCCAGAACTTCGCCGAGGTGAGATAATCCCATGTCCACCAGTCAGCGTCCTGTTCCGCTTCCGTGGCATAAATGGTGAACTGGTCCTCAAGTCCCTTGTCAATCTTGTCAAGGACATCAAAGACCTCGTTGTCCCATATCCTGGACCATTGGATGCCATCGCCCTTGCCATCAAAAGCGCTGGCCGCGACCTCGCCAAGTCCCGTGACAAGTCCCGCGGTGCCGGCTATCGTCGTCGCCGCCTTGCCAGCCATCTTCACGATGGCGTTGCCAAGGACATCAAGCTTGCCTTGGTTATTGGCCCTGATGTCATTGATGTCATTGAACTGCTGCTCAGTCGCTATTTGCGGGTCATACTTGGACTTGCCGAACCA
>X287_Common_Brushtail__coassemble_76_pt1 | contig 18793 bp, 21 predicted proteins | sample X287_Common_Brushtail__metabat2_low_PE_009 | metagenome-assembled genome bin X287_Common_Brushtail
ATCCAGAGCTGTCTGAAATCTCTCTTTCTCTGCTTTCTGCCGGCATATGAGCTGGTTAAAGCTCTCATAACTGACTGCTTTGCTACTCTATACTGTTTGGATCTGGCTCCTCTATAACCCTTAGCCAGCTTAAGTGTTCTATTATGTCTCTTCTTAGCGCCTATTCCGCCTTTAACTCTTGCCATTAGTTTTGTTCCTCCTATATATTAGATGTAAGGTAAAATCTTCTTCATTACCTTTTCATTTGTTGAATCTGTCATAGTTGCTTTTCTGAGATTTCTCTTTCTCTTTGTTGTCTTTTTGGTTAAGATATGGCTCTTGTAAGCCTTGCTTCTCTTTAAACTGCCGTTAGCGGTCTTCTTGAAACGCTTAGCTGCTGCTCTTTTTGTCTTTAATTTAGCCATTATAGCTTCCTCCTTAAATTATATATCATTTATCTTATTTAACGTTTTTGTGTTAAAAACATTATCATGCTTCTGCCCTCAAACTTGGCAGGTTTTTCTATCATTGCGATATCTGACAGCTTATCAGCAAAATCATCCAGTATAACCTTTGACTGATCAACATGAGCCAGCTCTCTGCCTCTGAATCTGAGTGTAACCTTTACCTTGTCGCCATGCTGTAAAAACTTTCTCGCCTGATTAATCTTCGTGTTCAAATCATTTGTGTCGATGTTCGGAGATAATCTGACCTCCTTGATTTCCATCGTCTTTTGTTTCTTTCTGGCTTCCTTTTCTTTCCTCGCCATCTCATAGCGGAGCTTTCCATAATCTACTATCTTACATACAGGTGGCTTTGCCTGTGGCGCAACCTTTACAAGATCCAGCTCTGCCTCACGTGCAAGCTTTAATGCATCCTTAGACGACATGATGCCGACTACCTCTCCATTCACACCGATTACACGCACTTCTTTGTCTCTAATCTGTTCGTTGATCATTAAATCGCTAATGACTTTTTACCTCCATTTTAACAACCTAAAAAGTGGATAGCGCAGACTATCCACTTTATATATAAGTATAATAACTTCTAACTTAGATATAAACCCGAGTCACCAACATGTGCTAAGGTGTGAGTAGATACTCCGCTTTGTTTTTATGCTCTTGTGCGTTCACACAACGTAGATAAGATACCACACATATTTTTATGTGTCAAGAGTTTTTTCACGTCCATCCGGGCTATAATCAACCTTTTTGTCTCCACATCCGCATAATGCTGTTTCAATTCTTAACTTTGTTCATGAGAACCTTAAATCTTTTATTACCTCGCCGGCCAGTATCAGTCCTGCTACTGATGGCACGAATGCCGTACTGCCCGTGACGTTTATGTCTGCTGGGCGGACAGGTTTTTCAGTAGAATATACTACCTTTAGAGACTTTATGTTTCGCTTCTTACACTCATGGCGCATTACCTTTGCCAAAGGGCACATCGTGGTGTCATATATATCCGCCACCTGAAATTTGGTCGGATCAAGCTTATTCCCGGCGCCCATGCAGCTGATTACCGGCGTATGGTTTTTTTGCGCCTGTGTTATAATCTCAAGCTTTGCCGTAACCGTATCAACCGCATCAATGACGTACGAATACTCGGAAAAATCAAATTCGCAGGCGGTTTCAGGCATATAAAAGCATTTTCTGACCTCAACTATGGCATCAGGGTTTATATCAAGTATACGCTCCTTCATCACATCCACCTTATATCGCCCTATAGTTTTTTCGGTGGCTATAATCTGTCTGTTCAGATTTGTCAGGCTTACCTTGTCGCTGTCTGTCAGAACAAATGAGCCCACGCCGCTTCTTGCCAAAGCCTCTACTGCATATCCTCCGACTCCACCGATACCAAATATGGCAACCTTTGCCTTTGATAATTTTTCCATACTCTCCCTGCCGAGCAGCAATTCCGTCCTCATAAACCTGTTCAACGCAAATTCCTCCCATATACCTTTCGGCTTATTTTAAAATATGCTATCACGACCATAGTACCTGTAATAACCCACGAAACCGGATACACATTAAGCAGCATTTCATATGTATGCACCTTTGCAAAGACGGTATAAATCCACGCAAGTCTTAAAACGCAGGTGCCAAATACCGTAAGCAAAGCCGGAGTCATGGAATAGCCCAGTCCCCTGAGTGCCGAGCCGCTTATCTCATATGAATTTAAAATGATATAGATAGTCAAAACACGCTGCATCCTTATTGCCGCATATTCGGCAACCTCGGGATTTGACGTAAAAAGCGATACAAACAGATATCTTCCCTGTGAAAATGCCATAGTCATGACAAATGTTATCGCCACGCTGCATGCCATAGCCACGTAAAATGTCTTTTTGCATCTGTCAATTTTGCCCGCGCCATAATTCTGACTGACAAATGTCACAACCGCCTGGTCAAATGCGGACACCATAAAATAAGAAAAATATTCAAAATTTAACGCGATAGACGAACCGGCGACAGCATCCGAACCAAAACCGTTTATCGCAGACTGTATATATACATTTGCAAATGAGAAAACCATACCCTGGAGGCCGGAAGGAATACCTATCCGAAGCATCTTCATCAGCTCAGGCTTAGTGATTTTCAGTTCACCGGGTGATAATCTGACAGGCTCATCTTCATGCAACAGCAGATATATGATGATGCTGGAGCTGACGACATTTGAAATCACGGTTGCGATGCCTACTCCTGCCACTCCCATTTTAAATACAATGACAAAGAGCATATTAAGTGCCGCATTTATAACACCCGCAATTATCAGGGAAAACATCGGTCTTTTTGTATCGCCTATGCTTCTTAGTATCGCCGAGCCGAAATTATAGAGCATGATAAATGGCATACCAATGAAATATATCCTAAGATACAAGACTGCAAGGTCAATCGTATCGTCCGGTGTCCCCATCAAAGAAAGAACCGGTCTGGCTATCAATATGCCAAGCACCATCAGGAAAATACCGCTGATTAAAGCGATGATAATGGATGTATGAACGGCATCCTTTACTTTTTTATATTCCTTTTGACCTATAAAATTTGCTATTACAACATTTGCGCCGACTGATACCCCGACGAACAGATTTATGATTAGATTTATCAGGGCGCTGCTGCACCCGACTGCCGCCTGGTCCTGACTGGTCGCAAATTTTCCGACCACGGCAACATCTATCGAATTAAATAGCTGCTGCAAAATACTGCTCGCAGCAAGTGGCAGTGAAAAAATCAAAATCTTCTTTAACAGACTGCCATTTAACATATCTATATTATGCGTTTTCTTTTCTTTCATAATCTCATCTCCAGACAGCATATTATTGTAGCATGTCCGAATAAATTCTCAAGATTTTTTTGCATTTCTATTTAAATAATATCCGACCACACCACCTACGATACCGCCGCAGATATGCGCCATATTTGAGATGTTGTCTGAAATGGTCAGCCCCTCATATATCTGCTGCCCTATATAAATCACGGCAATGATGATAAATGTCAACGGGATTTCACCGCTCTTAAAATTCGTAAATGAGGCTAAGATAATAAATGCAAAGACTACTCCGCTTGCACCGCACAGCGCCACATTTGGAAATAAAATATAATTTATAACACCTGTAACAAATGCTGTCGTCGCGGCAACTCCTGCCAGCTTTTCAGAGCCGTACTTTTCCTCAAGCATAGGTCCAAGCAGCAGGATATATGACATATTTCCTACAAAATGGCTCCACCCCGAATGTCCAAATACATGTGTGAAAAATCTGACATATGTAAGCGGCGAAAGAAGCGACGAATGATATGTCATAAATAAAATGCGGTTGCTCGCCCCTCCCGTGATATAATTTAATAACGTTGCAACAAAGCAAATAGCAACAAAGCCCAAAACAACCGGGGCATTAAATACTATTTTTATTTTTCTTTTTTTCTCCATCTTAAAATCTCCCTTATATACAATCCATCTGACCTTGTTATCTATTTTTATTTTGAATATATCGATATATCCAAATCTATATATAATCTTGCAGTAAATATTTATATATGTCAATTTTATATAGCACAAGGAGATTATATTATGGAAAATCGTTACGAATTAAACAAGGAGCTCGCCCAAATGCTCAAGGGCGGCGTAATCATGGACGTAACCACACCGGAACAGGCCAAAATCGCCGAGGCCGCAGGTGCCTGCGCAGTTATGGCACTTGAAAGAATACCAGCTGATATCAGAGCTGCAGGCGGCGTATCAAGAATGAGCGACCCAAAGATGATAAAAGGTATCCAGGATGCAGTATCCATACCTGTTATGGCAAAATGCCGTATCGGTCATTTTGTAGAGGCTCAGGTACTCGAAGCCATCGAGATAGACTATATCGATGAAAGTGAAGTTTTATCTCCTGCAGATGACGTATACCATATCGATAAAAAGCAATTCAAGGTGCCATTCGTGTGCGGAGCAAAGGATCTGGGCGAAGCCCTCAGAAGAATCAATGAAGGCGCTTCCATGATAAGGACAAAGGGCGAGCCTGGCACAGGCGACATCGTCCAGGCTGTAAGACATATGCGTATGATGAACAGCGCTATTGCAAGGATTACCTCCATGAGAACCGACGAGCTCTATGAAGAGGCAAAACAGCTACAGGTTCCATACCATCTGGTAGAATATGTGCATGACAACGGTCGTCTGCCGGTTGTAAATTTTGCTGCGGGCGGTGTTGCCACTCCTGCTGATGCCGCACTTATGATGCAGCTAGGCGCTGAGGGTGTATTTGTCGGTTCAGGAATATTCAAATCAGGAAATCCCGAAAAGCGTGCAAATGCTATAGTAAAAGCAGTTACAAACTATACTGATGCCGGGCTGATAGCCGAATTATCTGCTGATCTCGGCGAGGCCATGGTCGGCATAAACGAGCAGGAATTAGCCCTTCTCATGGCTGAAAGAGGCAAATGATGAAGATTGCCATACTAGCCGTTCAGGGTGCTTTTATAGAGCACGAAAAAATATTAGAATCACTTGGCGCCACATGTATCGAGCTGCGCCAGGCATCAGATCTGGACAGGGAATTTGACGGACTGGTGCTCCCTGGAGGAGAAAGCACGGTACAGGGAAAATTAATAAAAGAACTTGGTATGTATGACAGACTGAAGAGTCTGATAGATGACGGCATGCCTGTACTTGCCACTTGTGCCGGCATGATACTCCTTGCAGATAAGATAGCCGATGATGATACATATCACCTGGCCACCATGCCCATTACCGTAAGGCGAAATGCCTACGGCAGGCAGCTTGGAAGCTTCTATACCGAAGAAGAGTTTAAAGGCATCGGAGTCATACCCATGACCTTTATCAGAGCTCCCTATGTGGTATCATGCGCTCCTGAAGTAGAGGTGCTTGCCACGGAGCATCATGAAAAGGCAGCGCATATCGCTGCAGTGAGGTACAAGAATCAATTGGCTCTTGCTTTTCATCCAGAGCTCGATAGCGACACCCGGATACATCAATACTTTCTGGATATGACGGATAAATATAAATCTTCATAACGTAAAGAATGCCTCGGATTTTTTATATCCGGGGCACTCCCAAGGTATGGCCCCCTCACTTTCGTTCGGCGGCAGGTCGTAGGGCGCATATGATAATGTCGCTTCGCGCCATTGGCGCCCTACTTCTCTGTTAGCCTTCTATAGCTATATATTTTGCTTTTTCCTCTACAGGCTTTGGTGTTTCTTTTGGTATTATAAGCTTTAAGGTTCCATCCTCAAATTTTGCTTTGATATCCTCCTGCTTTACATCCTCTCCTACATAAAATGCACGGTTGCAGGTTCCGGAATATCTTTCTCTGCGGATATATTTACCCTTCTTATCCTTTTCTTCATTGGATGTATTTGTCGAAGCTGTAATATTCAGATATCCATCCTTCAGCTCCGCCTTAACATCCTCTTTCTTAAATCCCGGCAGATTCATTGTAACCAGATAGGAGCTTCCATCCTCCGCTTCCTCTACATCCGTCTGCATCAGACCGTTTGTGTTTACACTTCTCTTATAACTGCCCCTTGCAGGTACTCCAAAAAAATCATCAAAAAATGTGTCTTCAAAAATACTTGGCATTAACATAAGTCATTTCTCCTTTCAATCACTAAAACTATATCTTTTTATTTCAGCCTTTTTTCTATATTCCTTAGCTGTGACTTAGTTATACCACTTTTATTAGCACTCGTCAATAGTGAGTGCTAATAATTTTTCTAAACTTTTTATTAACTCGCTGTAAATTCAGCTGAAGTGGTTCCTACCGTCAGAATATAGGTTTCACCACTTATTATATCCGGACTGCTCATTATTATGACTGCAAAATCCAGCTCCGGCGTATATGATATAATCGTATTTCCTTCGCTGTCGGCAAGAACGATTTCTGTTCCGGCTGTCTGCGTACCCGTACTGACTGAGATAACTCCCTGCTCAGAGCTGCTAAATGTCTGCGCCATACCGGATGCCCCCGTACCGATAAAGGTGCCTCCTGTTATAATACCGGTTGTATCGTAATCAAGCGTTGCCGTATCACCTTCAGTCGGTCCGCTTACAACTATATATCCGTCTGTGATTTCTATCGAACCATTTGCGTCGATACCATCTCCGCTTGCTGTAATATCCAACGTACCGCCCGATATGGTTATGCTGCCGTTTGAGGACGTTGTGGCTCCTCCAAACATACCATCTCTGCCGCCTGTGTTGCCGCTCGAATCAGTACCTCCAGCCGCATTTAACCCGTCATCATCGGCGGTAAGTGTTATATCTCCACCATAGATGTATATATCGAGACCTTCTATACCTTCGTAGCTTTCTGTTATAAGGATGGTCCCTTGTGTTATGGTAAGCGTCTCGTCTGCATGGAAGCCGTCGTCGCCCGTCGCTATATCAAAATCGCCACCGTTTATAGTGAGCGAAGCATTTGAATGAACAGCATCATCTGCGCTGTCTATAACAAATCTCCCGCCATTTATCACTATACTAGCCGACGCCTTTATACCCTTCATGCTGGTACTGTCATCGGTAGTATCAGTATCAGTCTGATAGGATTGATATTGCATGCCGCCGCGCATACCACCGCCATTTCCGCCGCCTCGGAAATCTCCCCAGGAATCTGACGTTGCGGACGAGCCGTTTTCACTGCCGCCGCCTGCTACGATGTTAAATGCACCATCATCTATCTGCATGCAGTATGAAGCGCTAATCGCATCTCCCTCAGCAGATATATCAAATGTACCGCCTGCTATATAAACATATCCGAGCGACGTATCATCGTCATTTTCCGCATGGATACCATCCTTGCCTGACACTATCGTGAAATCGGCATCTGTTATAGATACCTCATCCTTTCCTGATATGGCATGTGAAGCGCATGTGATTTCATATGTGCCGCCGGTAAATTTCAGCGAATCCTTTGACACTATTCCATGTCCCACCGGAGAAGAAATAATCAGAGTGCCGGAGCCGTTAAATGTCAGATCCTCCTTGGAAAATATAACCGCGTCTATGTTATTATCGTCGATTGCAGTAAACGTATCCCCGCCCGAGAGTGTGTTCGTGGTTCCATCTGCCAATGTAATAAATACCTTATCCGCCTGTTTTATATAAATCGGCGCGCAGTCTTTGCTGGTTATCGTCACGTCTAAAAGCACGAGCTGAACTTTATTTGAATCATCCGTATCCACTATAATCATGCCATCATCCAGTGTCCCCTGGATGATATATGTCCCCTCATCAGTGATGGTAATCGTACCATCTGATATCGCCACGGCATCAGAGTCTGATGTGGCAGAATCACCATTTAACTCTATCACCGCACTCTCACTTTCATCATATTCGACCTCATAATCTCTGTCAGAGAAAATTTCCGAAGCGTCAAATGAAACCGAAGTCCCCGATGCCACATCGTCAACTGATCCGGCAGAGCTGTCAGCTTGACCGGATGATGTGTTTCCATCATCGCTTAAGCTGCATCCGGACATCACAAGCGATGCCGCTAATATAAATGTAAGAAGCCTTTTTTTCATAGGTACTCATCCCCTTTCTTTATAACTCAGTAACAGTAGTCTCCTGCTTCGATATCGTAATTTCGAGATTGCCATTTCTGCATCTGAGCTTATCTATCATCTCTTTCTCAAGCCCCTGGTCCTTCAATGTCAGATTGTATGTCAGATGAAACATACTTCCCATATTTGTAGTCTTTACCCGCACCATCTCATAAGCAGTCGTATATGCTTCAAATATTTCATCAAACACATCCGTATAATCCAAATCCTCCGGGATGGTGATATTCAGCGTCTTATATAATGCCATATTTTTCCTGAACCCAAAGTCCAGATGATTATATATGATACTAAGTATGCATAGGATCATGGTAAATAACAGCGCATATCCCAGATATCCCATACCTGTCATAAGACCTGCTCCCATGGCGAGAAACAGCATCGTAATCTCTCTGGCTGTGCCCGGCACCGAACGAAAGCGAACCAGACTGAACGCACCCGCTACAGCAACTCCTGCACCCACATTTCCATTTACCATCATTATGACCACGCAGACCACAGCAGGCAGAAGCGCCAGCGTTACTATAAAGCTCTTAGTATAGCGCGTGTGATACATATAACCAAATGCAAGGATAATTCCTATAAGTAAGGAACATCCCATGCAAAGCAAGAAATCCGAAACACTGATAACATTTGTCATATCCGTATCAAATAAACCTGAAAAAAATGAATTAAGCATAAGCCTCTACCTCCCTTGATTTGTTATGTTTATATATCATAGTCTGATAAGCTGTACCATATTTGGAAAATGACGTCTTGTAAATATGCTCCTTGGTCAGCACATGTACGAGCCACATCGGGATAGCGCCCGAGCACTTTATCTCCATCAGCGTCATGCCCTCTGGGATAAGCGGTTGCCCATATACGTCCGCTTCAAGAGACAGCTCATTCTGTCTACACAAAATTGTATCGTCAAAGGTAACTCGAAAATCCGAGCCATCCCTGCAGTAATATGCCTCTCTCTCATAAGAGAGGAAAACTACCGGTCTGAGCGTTTCATAGTAATCTAAGAAATAGTCTATCTCCTCAGAAATCTGCGTGTCCATGGAACAGTGGTTTTCCTTACATACCCACTTCATCGCCTCATCCTCCGGCAGTGAAACGCGACGTTTATATACCACGCTTTTATATTTCTTTTTCAGCTCCACAAAGACCGTGCTGTCCGGCTCCGCCTGACTGTAGCTTCTGATACGAAGTTTTTCCTTATATTCCGGTTTCTCAATCGAATGACGGACCAATCGATAATTATTTGTATCGAAGTAAATATTTCTTATCGTTGTATGTCCGTACTCGTCCAATGCCATATACGGCTCCATCGCTTCAAGAATCCTTTTTTTCTGCTCCATGGTAATCATATATTTCAGCTCATACCTTTTAAATACTGTCTGATATGTCATACTGTGCACCTCCATATTTTCCTCTTGCCCGCCCGGGCTCAGCTTTCGATTTTTACTCATTATGCCATGTAAAACATAATTTTACTTAAAAATCACAAACTCTTCACAAAAATTTTTTCAAGAGTTTTTTCATTTTTTAATCACATTTAAGGCTTATAGTGTATGCTATAAGCATCATTAGATATAAAATGTCAGGAGGGTTTTATGAGGTTATTATTAGCAGAGGATGAAAAATCATTATCAAGGGCAGTAGCAAAAATATTAGAGAAAAACAATTACAAGGTAGATGCCGTATATGACGGTGAGGACGCGCTATCCTACCTAGAAACAGGCGATTATGACGCCGCCATACTGGATATCATGATGCCCAAAATGGACGGCATAACCGTACTAAAAAAAATCAGGGAAAATGGCTCCCGTATACCTATCATCATGCTAACAGCCAAATCAGAGATAGACGATAAGGTACTAGGGCTCGACAGCGGCGCAAATGATTACCTGACCAAGCCATTTGACAGCAAGGAGCTGCTTGCCAGAATCAGAGTTTTAACCCGCTCACAGACAGCAGTCGATTCCAAGCTGTCATTTGGGAATATCACGTTAGACCGTTCTACATTTGAGCTTTCCTCTCCTACAGGCAGCTTCCGGCTGGCAAATAAAGAATTTCAGATGATGGAGATATTTATGTCCAGTCCAAAGCATCTGATGTCAACCGAAAGATTGATGGAGCGCATATGGGGCTACGATGCGGATGCTGAAATCAACGTGGTATGGGTATATATATCGTACCTGAGGAAAAAGCTCAGTGCACTTCAGGCAGATATACAGATAAAGGCAGCAAGAAACGCCGGCTACTCATTAGAAGAAAAATAGCACCGGAGGTATGCTTATGTTCAAAAAATTACGTTTGAAATTTATAATGTTATCCATGCTTGCACTATTAGGTCTGTTGACCGTCATCATAGCAGGAATCAATATCATAAATTATAATTCCATCATAAAGGAACTGGACGAGACTCTTTATATCCTTGCAAATAACAAAGGTATTTTCCCGGAGGTTGACGAATACAGCCGCTTCGGTCTGTCAAAGGATCTGTCGCCGGAGGCTCCCTATCAAAACAGATACTTTTCTGTGTTATTTGATACTGACGGCGAAGTGCTCCAGGCAGATACAGGGCAAATCTCGGCTGTTGACACCGAGCAGGCCATAGAGTATGCCGAGTCCATCCTGTCATCTGACAGTAAAAGCGGCTTTGTAGGAAATTACCGTTATATCTGCTATGTCGAGGATTCAGGCATCAGAATCACCTTCCTTGACTGCCGGGAAAAAGTCGAAGCCTTTAAATATTTTCTATATGCCAGCCTGATAATGGCTATGGTCGGCTACCTCATCTTCTTTGTTATAATACTCTTCTTTTCCGGCAGGATCGTGCGTCCTGTCATAGAAAGCTATGAAAAGCAAAAGAGATTTATAACAGATGCCGGTCATGAGATAAAGACCCCTCTGGCTATCATCAAGGCGGATGTAGAAGTGCTTGAGATGGATCTCGAGGAAAATGAATGGCTCACCGATATAAAGAATCAATCGAACCGCCTGACCGACCTGACAAATGACCTTATCTATCTCTCACGTATGGAGGAGGCAAATGATAAACTTCAGATGATAGAGTTTCCTTTATCTGATGTATCAGACGAGATGGCCGATTCATTCCGTATGATGGCGCAATCAAAGAATAAAACCTTTATATGTCAGATAGAGCCCATGCTCACTCTAAAGGGTAATGAGAAGTCCATCAGGCAGCTGATAAGCATACTGCTTGAAAATGCAATGAAATACTCTCCTGATGGCGGCACGGTTTCCATTACCGTGGCAAAGCAAAACAAGAACATAACACTGTCTGTCTACAATACAACCACACTGCCTGTCCCAGGGGAGTCGCTTCCTATGCTTTTTGAACGGTTTTACCGTGTGGATGCTTCACATAATTCCGAGACGGGTGGCCACGGTATCGGACTTTCTGTTGCAAAGGCCATCGTAACAGCGCATAGCGGAAAGATACAGGCAAAAACGGATAGTGGCAATTCACTTACCATCACGGCATCATTTCCATGTTAAGGAGGTAACATCTTGAAGCACGAAGAATTTTATGGCGATACATATCCCATCTTAAAGAGCGCCGAACAGAATTTATTAAATCTGATAAATGAATATCCAAATCCTGTACATGAGGACGTACAGACGATAGTATATTGCTGCTCCAGAATCAAATCTCCGGAGAGCATGATGGAAAAATTAAAAAAACGCGGTTTATCTGCTGATTTAAAATCCGCTCTCCATGATGTCTATGACGCTGTCGGCATACGCATCATCTGTTCATTTGCAGAGGATATCTATCTGGTGGCAGCTTGGTTGAAGAAACAGCCATATATCAGGGTAATTCAGGAAAAGGACTATTTCAGGCATCCGAAGCCAAATGGCTACAGAAGCTATCATATGACCTTGGAATTACAAAGTGGCGATGAAAAAGGATATTTTGCAGAAATCCAGATACGTACGATTGCCACAGACTGCTGGGCGACCCTCGAACACCAGCTAAAATATAAAAAAGAAATCCCGCATGAAGATTTAATCCGCAGCGAGTTAAAAAGATGCGCCGATGAAATCGCCTCTGTGGACCTTTCCATGCAAACCATAAGAGATATAATACGGACGATCGGGCATTAAAAGCCTTCACCAAATACCTGGCCTGTCTCTGTCAGCATGACAAATGCTTTTTCATCAGCCTCAAACACGGCACGCCTTAACACATAAGCCTGCGAATTAGAGCAGGCGCAGAGCAGCACATCTCTGTCCTGCCTTGTATAGCTGCCGACAGCCTTTATCGATGTCGACCCTCTGCCTATGACCTCATCTATTCTCTTTGCCGTCAAAGCTCCCTTGTCGGTTATGATAATCGCAAGAGTTCCGGCTCCCATCCTGTACATAAATCTGTCTATAACCGTGGATGTCACAAAGGTAGATAATATGCCATATAACACGGCATCTACATCGCCAAATACGACTCCTCCAAGCAATATAATTATCAAGTCCATAAGCATAGTAAGTATCCCGATAGAGAGATGCGGTTTTACCGCTTTTATGGAAAGTGTGACAAAGTCAGTTCCTCCGGTTGACGAGCCATGCAGATAAAAGCAAGTCATGCCTGCGCCCGCAAAGACACCATAGTAGATGGCTGCCATGATTGGCGAGCCGCTATACGCCGGAAGTCTCGGGAACACAACATCGATAAAAAAAGTAATAATCAGCATGGAACGAAATGTCCGAAGCAGAAAGCCTTTTCCGAGAAATTTCAGACTGATGAGGATGAGCGGTATATTAAATACAAGCGTAGCTATACCTATAGGAAAACCGCTCACGTGATTTATAATAAGCGCCAGGCCCGATATACCGCCTGGCGCAAAATCAGCATACCTCGCAAATGTATAAATACCCGCGGCATACAGGATGCTTCCGAGTATATCATAAAATAATCCTGTTACCACGCCTTTTGTCTTCATCGATACCGCCCCCCCTTATAAAATATGTATGTATCATGAAAACATTTGCATTTAGTATATTACTTATTCTGTTATTTATTCTACAGATTTGAGAGATTCCGCCATATGTATCTTTTCTATCTGACGTCTCATATACAGATTTACCAATATGGCAAATATTATCGTAAGCAGGAAAGCATATACATAGCTTTCAGGCTCGATGATGCATGGAAATAGGATGCCGTCTATCTCTATCATGCCAAGCACAAAGCTGTGAAGCAGTATACCCAGCGGAAGTCCTATAATACATGCCATGACAGATAAAATTATATTTTCATGCAGTATATATGAAGCTGTTTCGCGCGGATAGAAGCCGAGCACCTTTACCGTTGCGACCTCTCGATTTCTCTCTGCCAGATTTATATTTGTCAGATTAAATATTACGACGAAGGCGAGCGCGCCTGCAAAGAATATAATCATCAGTATGATATAATCCAGGCACTCCAGCGACGATTCAAGCAGCTCTCTCCTGTCCGATATAAGCGTTATGCCTGTCACATTCTCCGACTCCAGCAAGTCGTCCGCCAGTTCAGATACATCCCCATCAGCATTTATCAGCGCCGATGTCGGCTCCCACACACCATAAATGCCCTCTATAGTATCAGTATTTATAACAGCATAGCTGTTTAGATAATTATCAAATATACCAGAGACGACCAGCTCACAGCTTTCCATATCCGCATCCCGCACCGTGATGGTATCTCCCGTCTCTATCCCCAGATCTTCAGCCGTCTGCCTGGAGAGTATAACCTCTCCCGCCTCCGGAAAATCAAGTGTTGTACCATCATCTGCCATCCACAGATAGTCTCCGACATCATCAGCAGTCATAGCCCAAAGCTTCGCTGAATGGCTGTCATTTTCATAAATCACATCGACGCTCAGCTCCTCTATAAGCTTATATGAGCATGCATCCCATGAGATATCCGCAGCATCAGCAAGCTCAGCCTTTATATCATATTTGTGCACATCCTCATATTGCAGCTTTCCCGTGACCGGCATAGAATCCTTTACTCCAAAACCTGTCACAAGCAGTGCCGTGCAGCCGCTGATCCCTATTATCATCATCCAAAATCGCTGTCCGGATAAAAACATATTTCTGATTGTGACCTTGTGCATGAAGCTCAACCGGTTCCACAGTATGCCTATACGCTCGAGGAATATGCGTCTACCATTCTTCGGCGTCTTTGGGCGTATAAGCCTTGCTGGAGACTCATGCAGTGAATGCATGCAGGAATAATATGTGCTGCCAAGCGTACAGACCATGGATACAAGAAATGTGCCAAGCATATTCCACAGATTGAACTGATATTTCAGGGATGAAAAATTATACAGCTTTTCATATGCTATCCAAAATATCTGAGGTATGGCAAGCGTACAGACGGCATAGCCAAAGAGCCAGCCTGCAAATGTCGCAATACCTACATAAAGCATATATTTTACTATAACCGTAGCATCCGACAGACCCAACGCCTTTAATACACCTATCTGGGTTCGTTCCTCAACTACCATACGTCCCATGGTCGTCATGCACACCAGCATACCTATCATTATAAAAAATACCGGGAATACATTTGCTATACCACTCACTATCGCCGTATCATTTTCAAAGCTTACGTAACCCGAATTTTCCGAGCGTGTAAGAATATACGTTGTCTGCTCGTCGCAGGCAGCCGTTATTTCCGGCTCATACTCTGATATCAGATCATCATATGCATCACTATATACAAATTCCTCCTGTGTGAGAGTTACATATATTTCTGAATAGTATGGATATGCAAAGCTCTCCGGCATGATATATATAAATGCATAAATCGAGCCGTCCGCAAGAGTTGTTGTTCCTCTGTCCCTGCTGATATATAATGGCGACTCCACCAGTCCGACTATCGTATATTCTGTTTCGCTCAGGGAATATGCCACAGCTTCAGTATTTTCATCTGACACTGTTATGGTCTTTCCTATATCAGACTCGTCAAAAAAATCCGCATCGACCACGCATTCATTCTCATTTTCCGGAAAGCTGCCCGAGATCAACTGAAGCTTATTTATTTCTTCCGGTATGGAATGCACACTGTAGGGTTTTATATTACCTTCAAAATCCAAAAGAGCATCCTGGCTGTACGCGCCCTCAGTTTCAGCGACACCGGATATTTCTCCTATAGCATCTATATCTTCCCCGGTAAAGCCCACGGTGGATATCAGTCTGAAATCATACATATTATATTCATTCAGATAGGTGTCAAGCGTCTCCTGCATATCGGGCTGTGTAAGCTTGAGCCCCGCAAAGAAGCCTGCTCCGAGTGCCACTATGAGAAATAAAGCTGCAAAACGTCCCACAGATCCCCTTATGCTTCGAAATGTCATCTTTAATACAGAAACCTTCATGACATCACCACTCAATCTCGTCTATGGAAACGACGTTTTTATTTATCTCGTTCGACTCTATCCTGCCGCTCTTTATATGTACGATCCTGTCAGCCATAGGTGCTATCGCCTGATTATGTGTTATGATTATGACTGTTGTGTTCTGCTCCTTACTGAGATTATATAAGAGCTTTAAAACTGCTTTTCCGGTATTATAATCCAGCGCGCCTGTTGGTTCATCACAAAGGAGAAGCCTTGGATTCTTTGCCAGAGCTCTGGCAATGGCAACTCTCTGCTGCTCGCCTCCCGACAGCTGTGCAGGAAAATTTTCTTTTCTCTCCGAGAGTCCTACCATATCCAGAGCCGTATCTGCATCTATAGGATTCTTACACAGCTGGGCTGCTATCTGCACATTCTCCCGAGCTGTCAGATTTGGTATCAGATTATAAAACTGAAAGACAAAGCCGACATCATGCCGTCTGTATTCTACCAGTTCTTTTTTGCGCAAATCTGAGATAGTTTTTCCCGCAAATTTAATTATGCCTGACGTTATGGTGTCCATACCGCCAAGCATATTTAGCAGGGTGGTTTTGCCTGCTCCGGATGAACCGAGCAGGACGCAAAACTCACCTTCATTTATCGAAAAGGAAACATCGTCGAGGGCTGCAACCCTTGCATTCCCTTCTCCATATATCTTTGATACATTTTGAAATTCTATAAAGCTGTCAACCATTTTTACATCATCCCTTATAATTCCTCGCCATTTGTCTCTATTACCTTTTTGTACCAGTAAAATGATTTCTTCGGGCTGCGCGACATATCGCCCTCATGTGCATTATTATAATTTACATATATAAATCCATATCGTTTATCATATTCGCCTGTGGATGCGCTGACTATATCTATCGGTGCCCACATATTATATCCCAACAAATCTACTCCGTCGATTTCTACCGCATCCTTCATCGCCCGGATATGATTTGCCAGATATTCTATACGATAATCGTCATGCACCATACCGTCCTCTTCTACCTTGTCATATGCGCCAAAGCCGTTTTCCACTATCATCAGAGGCTTCTGATATCTGTCATATAACCAGTTTAGTGAATATCTGAGTCCTAACGGATCTATCTGCCAGCCCCAGTCAGATACCTTTAAATATTTATTTCTGACAGTGCCCTGTCTGGAGTAATCATAGTATTTGTCGCCAGGATTTTCTACGGAAAATGACATATAATATGAAAATGCAAGATAGTCTACTGTGCCTTCCTTCAGGATGGCTGCATCTTCATCGGTAATCTCTATATCATAGCCCTTTCTTTCCCATTTCTTTAGTATATAATTTGGTACGCTGCCTCTTACATGTACGTCTGCAAACCAGTATCTCTGATTCATGACAGACTGAGCATACATAACATCCTCCGGATTATCTGATGCCGGATATACAGGTCCAAATCCTATCATACAACCTACCTTTAGTTCGGAATCTATCTCATGTGCAGCCTTGACAGCCAGTGCAGATGCCAGCAGCTCATGATAAGCACTCTTGTACATCTTATACTCATTATCAGGATCTCCGTCCTTTGTGAGCACGCCGCCCTCCTGTATCAGATGATGAGCGCATACATCTGCCTGATTATTTATCTCATTAAATGTCAGCCAATATTTTACTTTTCCCTTATATCGTTTGAAGCATGTCTTCGCATATCTTACAAAGAATTCGATGCATTTCGGATTCATAAATCCGCCATATTCCTTTGCAAGTGTATATGGCATCTCGAAATGTGCCAGTGTAACTATAGGCTCCATGCCATATTTTCTACATTCATCAAACACATTGTCATAGAATCTTAAGCCCTCTTCATTTGGTTCTTCTTCGTCGCCTCTTGGAAATATTCTGGTCCATGCGATAGAAGTACGAAAGCTCGTAAATCCCATCTCTGCAAACATGGCTATATCTTCTTTGTAATGGTGATAGAAATCTATACCCAGATGATTCGGATAATCTTCACCTTCGATTACTCCATCTGTAATCCTTCTCGGAGCCTTTGTTACATTATCTCCGGCAGTCATCACATCAGCTATGCTGATGCCCTTTCCACCTTCCTGCCATGCTCCTTCAAACTGATGTGCGGCACTCGCACCGCCCCATAAAAAATCTTTTCTAAGACTCATAATTTTTCTCCTTTTTACGTGTCCAAACGTTCCTTTTTTGAGCATATATATTTATAGCGCCATCTATCAGAAAATATTTATCACAATAATATCATGTGAAACGAAGTTTTTCCATAAGGAAATCAGAAAAATCCAGCGATCGTTCATCATTCTTAATTTTTTCATTTTTTCCGGATATTTGCTTTTGGAAATTGTCAATAGAAATGCAACAAGTTTTTCAAAAAAATTTCTTATAATTTTTTATGCAATTTTTTGTAGTTCTTATTCAAGTAATTCCGCAGCTGTCTGATAATTAAATAATCGGCGCGGATAATTATTAATCCAATTTTCAATACAAGCTATGTCTTCATCTGTTTTACTATCAAAATCTACTCCTTTTGGTATGTGACGCCTTATGAACTTTTATATTTCCTTGCCGTATTCGTAAATTGTGTCACTTGGTAAGTCAATATAATCATTCCAGAATACGCATGTTCTGCTTTTATCAAGCTGTACCTGATTAAATAATCCGTTTATATTTTTTAAGTCCTGATATTGCTTTATATTCTCCATATCCTCCTTAACGTCATATAAACATTTCTTTCCGTCGTCAAAAACAACATCCAGTATATAATTATCTATAGGCTTAATGTCTTTTATTCTTGGAATCATTATCAACACCTCCTGCTTTGAAATTACCTCTTACAGCGGCGGTAATTTCTCTATATTCTGACTTTCCCACATATTAAGCAAATCAGATTGATTTCTTTTTAACCACTCTTTGACAAGCTCCTGCGCTTTATTTGGTAAATCTCCTTCCGTCATTTCCATAGTGTTTAAATCAAACACTCCGACATGTTCGCCATATATTGCATGTATATGGCTCGGTTCGTGTTCCTTTGGTTTAAAGAACATCTTAATTATAATTCCGTAAAATCTGCTTATTTCCGGCATTTTTTATTCCTCCTGCCTTGGTATATATAAACTACCCTTTATCGGGCGGCTTTGGTTCGCCGCCCTTGTTTGGGTATTTAGTTTTTTGTTATTCGGTTTTGTTTTCGCTCGCCTGTTTTAATTCCGGAAATTTAATTCCTAAAATGTCGGCTAACGCTCTCAACGCTTCGTATTCGTTATTGCCTTTCTCAGCTTCGCGATTTAAAAACCTCTGCATTTCTTCTTTGCTCATATCTTCCATATTGTCTCCTTTCTCCCTTTCGGGTTATTGTTCCT
>X287_Common_Brushtail__coassemble_83_pt1 | contig 17908 bp, 17 predicted proteins | sample X287_Common_Brushtail__metabat2_low_PE_009 | metagenome-assembled genome bin X287_Common_Brushtail
CAGGCATTTCTTCCGCTTCTCCTGCGCTTTTTAAAAGTCTATTTTAAAGCATATTTGCAAAAAAAAAAAGGGAAAATCTATAAAAATATAGATTTTCCCAGAAAATTCACATTATATTAATATTAGTTGACAAGGATTTCCTCTGTCTCCTTATCAAAGATATGAATCTTGCTAAGGTCAAATGCAAACTGAACAGTGTCGCCAGGTCTTGCAGTTGTACGAGCATTAACTCTGGCTGTAATATCAAACTGGTCAATGGTGAAGTATAAGTAAACTTCTGCACCAAGCATCTCGTAGATATTAATTCTTGCATCGATAACACTCTCAGGTGATGACTCAATGAAGAGCTGCTCATCATGGATATCCTCTGGACGGATACCAAGGATAACGTCCTTGTCGATAGCGTCAAGAGCGATAAGTCTCTCAGCCTTGCTGTCAGGAACCTTGATAGAATGTGAACCAAACATGAGGAGTACATCCTGTCCTGACTTAACTACCTTACAATCAATGAAGTTCATAGGTGGCATACCCATGAAACCTGCTACGAATAAGTTACATGGCTTATCGTATAAGTTCTGTGGTGTATCAACCTGCTGTATGATACCATCCTTCATAACTACGATCCTTGTACCAAGTGTCATAGCCTCTGTCTGGTCATGTGTTACATAAATGATAGTTGACTGAAGTCTCTGATGCAGCTTTGAAATCTCAACACGCATCTGTACACGAAGCTTTGCATCAAGGTTTGAAAGTGGCTCGTCCATAAGGAATACCTTTGGCTCACGGACAATCGCACGTCCCATCGCAACTCTCTGTCTCTGTCCACCTGAAAGAGCCTTCGGCTTTCTGTCAAGCAGATGCTCGATATCAAGAATCTTTGCTGCCTCATGAACAGCCTTATCAATCTTCTCATTTGGTACCTTTCTAAGCTTAAGACCAAATGCCATGTTATCATATACTGACATATGAGGATACAGAGCGTAGTTCTGGAATACCATCGCAATATCTCTGTCCTTTGGCTCAACGTCGTTACATAACTTATCTCCGATCCATAACTCGCCTGAGCTGATGTCCTCAAGTCCTGCAATCATTCTAAGAGTAGTAGACTTACCACATCCTGAAGGTCCAACGAAAATAATAAACTCCTGATCTTCAACCTCGAGGTTGAAATCCTTAACTGCGTTAAAGCCGTTAGGATAAACCTTGTAAATGTTCTTAAGTGATAAACTTGCCATTTTTTAATTTACCTCCATAAATTATATAAATCTTTGTTTTCTCTGCTTACCATCAAACATAAATGCATTTTACATCAAATGCATAAAGCCTTCCATGTAATTATTGTTCAAAAATTTTTTTAAAATTTTGTTTAATTTGTATACGGGTTCAAAAAATGCATCAAATTGACGATTTTCAGCTCGATTTTAGCTGATTTAAAACCTCTTTTTTGTGAAACCTTAACCAAAATTTAAGATTTTCAAATCCAAAAATTTTACATGGAAAAATTTGATTTTCCTGTTTTTTTTATGTTATTTCACGTCTGTTGTACCCACTACAACCACTATATCGTAGTCCTCTATAGGCATATCAAATGCCGCTGACTGGAGTGTGGATATGGTAGTCATTTCAGGACTTGTATAGTATGCCGCTATATCTGCTCCATCATAATCGCCTGATACGCACACCTTTGTCGTGGTGATGATACCAAGGCTGTAATTTCCTACATCAACTGATGTGTAACCATAGCCCTCGAGAGTCGTCTTCCATGAGCCGGCCACGCCTGAGGTTCCTGTAGCATTTACCACCAGCACCTTTGCATCCAATGAGCTTACCGATGTAGCATCATCAGAAACTGTGCTTTCGCCATCTGTGGTGGTCTGGTCATCCGAATCTCCAAATGTCGGATCGTCCGGATCCTCCTCCTCTGTCGATATTGACTGAACCTCTTCTGTGGTTTTTTCATCCGCAGCATTTTTATTACTTACCATGCTCTTGATCAAAAGAGCCAGCATGATGATAACTCCGATTCCTAATACGATAACTGCCGCCCTGAGCATCGTGTCCATAAACAGTTTAAAAATTTTCTTACCCATATATGATAAAGCCTCCATATCTTTATAAATCTTATAAGAGTATACCAAAGCTGTTTTTTATTTTCAATAAATATTTCTTGTGTTATACTGAATTAAGGTATATGTCATGAAAGCCTGGCGAAAAATCGCCATCAGATATGCCATTTTACGGATTTGGAGGTGTGAGATGAAAACCGCAATTATTACTGGAGCATCGAGAGGTATCGGAAGAGAGGCCGCTCTGGCATTATCCGCTGATTATGATATGATAGCCATTACCTCATTCCGACATAGTGATGAGCTAAACGAGCTGGCGCATTTGATAGAAGAAAAAGGAGTCCGTTGTCTTTTTCGGTCTGGCGATATAGGCGATTATGATTTTGTAAAGGATTTTATAGCGGAGGTCGCAGAAGAGTCCGGAGGACGTATAGATTTACTCGTAAATAATGCAGCTGTTTCATACACCGGTCTGCTGACCGATATGACCTCCTGCGACTGGCGCAGGATAATCGATACAAATATTACCTCAGTATTTAATACCTGCCGTCTCGCTGTCCCTTATATGGTGCATAACAAGAGTGGTCGCATCATAAATATTTCTTCTGTCTGGGGTGAGCGCGGCGCGTCATGTGAGGTTGCATATTCCGCCACAAAGGGCGCGGTAAATGCTTTTACGAAGGCACTGGCAAAGGAGCTTGCTCCAAGCGGCATCCAGGTAAATGCTATCGCATTTGGTATGGTAGATACTGAGATGAATGGCAGACTGAGTGATGAAGAAAAACTCGCAATCACAGATGATATCCCGGCCGGATATATCATGAGCCCCAGCGAAGCGGGAGCTTTCATCCGTGAAGTCTCCGGCCTTGGAGATTATATGACAGGTCAGATCATAACCTGTGACGGAGGATGGCAGGTATAAAGCTTAAAATGTCACGGAGGCAGCATTTATTATGATACCCCATGCGAGGCCTGACAGATAAAGGATCCCCAGCACCTTGAGATTTTCCATGATATGATGTCTGTTCATGCGAAACAGCACCATAACTCCTACACCGGCGCTGACCAGGAGCCCCGACATCATTGCACCGGCATTTAATATGCCCTCCAGATAGAGCTCGGTAATCAAAACAGACGCACTGCAGTTTGGTATCAGACCTACAAGCGCTGCCAGGGCTTCAGCGAGCACAGGCGTATCTGAAAAGATATTTTTGAAGGCGTCCTCGCCTACTATCTCTATGATGATATTTAATATCGCAGAAATCGCAAAGATAAACAGAGTGATTTTCAGCGTATGCATCACTGCGGATTTAAAGATTCCATCCTCGCAGTGGCAGTGCTCTTCCTCACATATTTCGTGGATATGCTTGTCATGCTTATCCTTATATCCGGTCATCCTTATGACGGCATCAACCAGAAATCCCGTAAGTATCGCTATAACGGCCTTCGTGCCAAGTATCTTTAATACCGTGCCAAGCGCTACCTTCTCGGATATAAATATCGGCAGCATCTCATCTGAAGTAGACAGAAATACAGCCAAAAGTGTTCCGACACTTATGACTCCGCCGGTATATAGATTTGCTGCTGCCACGGAAAATCCGCACTGCGGCACGACACCCATGATACCACCGGCCAGGGGACCTACCCTTCCGGCCTTCATGATATGCTCGGTCTGCTTATGCTCCGTGCGGCGCTCTATCCACTCCATTACCAGATATGTCACAAATAAAAACAATATAAGCTTTAAAGAATCTATAAAGGCATCCGCCAGTGAATCCCATAATATTTCCAACATAAACTAAAAAGTCCTTCCTTACCGAAAGCGAATCTTACTTCGGTATATATTTGTCTACGCCCCGTAACCTTGCCATGGCTCTGGCAAGCGATGCGCTGGACACATGATATGCCATAATGCTCTGTTTCTGCTGCAGCTGCTCTCTGGCACGTTCGGCCGCTTCCTCTGCACGAAACGCATCTATTTCTTCCGGTTTTTCAGCTGAATAAACTATCACAAAAACCTTGTTCTTTTCTACCTTTATCAGTCCATCCGAGGTTATGGCCGTATGCCACTTGCCGTCTGGAGTGCGAAATCTCACTTCGCCTATCTCGATGGTGGTGGTCATGGCCTCGTGATGTGCCATAACAGACATCTGTCCGTCATAGCCGTCAAATGTAATTATCTCACATTCGCCCTCATAGAATACTCTGTCACAGGCAATTATTTTGAGTGAAAATGTATTCATAACAGAGCTCCTCCTATTTTTCCATGGCCTTGGCCTTTTCTATAACATCCTCTATGGTGCCTACATTAAAGAATGCAGCCTCAGGATATTTATCCATCTCGCCATTTAGTATAGCCTTAAATCCCCGCACCGTCTCCTCAACTGGCACGTATACGCCCTTTACTCCGGTAAAGTTTTCTGCTACGGAAAACGGCTGTGACAGAAATCTCTGCACCTTTCTGGCACGATATACCGTCTGTTTATCCTCGTCTGAGAGCTCCTCCATGCCGAGGATGGCGATGATATCCTGGAGCTCCTTATACTTTTGAAGCGTCTCCTGAACCTGTCTTGCTACATGATAGTGTTCTTCACCCACTACATCCGGTTCAAGGATACGTGATGTGGATTCGAGAGGATCGACTGCCGGATAGATACCCTGCTCGACTATCTTTCGTGACAGTACCGTCGTTGCATCCAGATGTGAAAATGTCGTCGCCGGAGCCGGATCCGTCAGATCATCTGCCGGTACATATACTGCCTGTACGGAGGTAACAGAGCCGTTTTTGGTAGAGGCTATCCTCTCCTGCAGCTCGCCCAGGTCATTTGCCAGGGTCGGCTGATATCCTACCGCCGACGGCATACGTCCAAGCAACGCCGAAACCTCTGATCCCGCCTGTACAAATCTGAATATATTGTCTATAAACAGGAGCACATCCTGATTTTCTACATCTCTGAAATATTCGGCCATCGTAAGTCCCGTCTCAGCCACTCTCATACGTGACCCCGGCGGTTCATTCATCTGGCCAAATACCAGCGCCGTCTTTTCGAGTACTCCTGATTCCTTCATCTCCATCCACAGATCGTTACCCTCTCGTGAACGCTCGCCTACACCTGTAAATATCGAATAGCCGCCGCTTTCCGTGGCGATATTGTGTATGAGCTCCTGTATGAGCACGGTCTTTCCGACTCCCGCACCGCCGAAGAGTCCTACCTTGCCGCCCTTGGAATATGGCGCAAGCAAATCGATGACCTTGATGCCAGTCTGGAGCATCTCTGCCACGGGACTCTGCTCGGCAAATCCCGGCGCTTCCCTGTGAATACACCAATGCTCCGCGTCCTCGAGATCTTCTCCGCCATCCAGCGTTTCTCCGAGTACGTTAAACAGTCTTCCGAGTGTACGTTCGCCGACGGGCACCATGATGCCCGAGCCGGTGGCTGTGACCTCCATGTCACGGCACAGGCCCTCACTGGCTGCCAGCATGATGCATCTGACTACATTATTTCCTATATGCTGAGATACCTCCATCACACATTTTTTGCCATTATTTATGACATACAGCGCGTCCTTTATAGAAGGCAAATCTCCATTTTCAAACTCTACATCTATTACAGGTCCCGAAACCTGTACGATTTTTCCTTTATTTTCCATGATTTATATGTCACCTCTTCCTGAGCGCCTTGGCTCCGCCGACTACCTCGGTTATCTCCTGTGTTATAGCCGCCTGTCTTACCCTGTTATATTCCACCGACAGGTCATGAAGCATGGTCTCCGCATTATCAGTAGCCGCCTGCATCGCCATCATACGCGCATTTTCCTCACTCGCCGAGCTCTCAACCAGGGCACCATACATGAAGCCTGTTACATAGCTATATGCCAGCTTTTCCAGTACCTTTTTCGGAGACGGATATATCAGGAACCAGTCATCTGACTCCTCGCCTGCATATTTATCTGATTTTTCGAGGAGCTCCTGCTCGATGAACTGATGCGTCTTGAGCGGCAGAAGCTGATGTATCTCAGTTTCTTCCTTGATACTATTTGTCATCCTGGTATAAATCACATATACCTCATCGATTCTCTCCTGTTTGTACAGGTCTATGATATATTCCGTTATCACTCTCGCCCTGTGTATGGATGGATTGTTTGCCGAATAATGGAAGCCCTCGTCGACCTTATATCCCTGACTTATAAAATAATGCCTCGCCGTCTCTCCGATGGCATATATCCTGTACTTTTCCGATTCATTTGCCAGAGCCTCCGTCGCCTTTATGACATTATGATTATATGCTCCCGCCATGCCCTTGTCGCCCGATATGACGATGTAGACTTTTTTCTTTACCGTCTCCTGCATATCCTTGGCACGGTTATCAAAGTACAGATGCTGCATATCTGGAAAATGATACAGGATATCTGATATCTGCTCCTGAAGCTCATAAAAATACGGCTCGGTATTTTCAAGCTTCTGCTTCGCCTTACGGAGCTTCATCGAGGACATCATATACATGGCTTTTGTAATCTTCATGGTATCCCTGATGCTTTTTATTCTGTTTTGAATCTCTCTTGCATTTGCCATCATGTACCTCTTTTCGCGCAAATATCATCAGCTGTCCTGACACGTCTCCTTATATGCCCTTGCGGCATCTGTGATACTCGTTCTTATATCATCCGTCAGATCGCCTGCAGACTCCAGACTGCTTATGATATCGCCATGCTCTGTCTTTATATATGTGAGCAGTCCGTCCTGGAACGCCTTGACCCTGCTCACTTCCAAATCACTAAATATATGGGCATTTGCCGCTACCAGCGTGATAACCTGCTCAGGCATGGAGAGAGGTTTAGCAAGCGGCTGCTTCAGCAGCTCCATAAGCGCACGTCCATGGGAGAGCTGGTTCTTTGTATTTTCATCCAAATCAGATGAAAACTGGGTAAATATCTCCATCTCCCTGTACTGCGCCAAATCTATACGTATACTTCCGGCAGCCTTTTTCATGGCTTTAGTCTGAGCCGCGCCGCCCACACGCGATACGGAAAGTCCGACATTTACGGCTGGTCTCTGTCCCGAGAAAAACAGCTCACTTTCCAGATATATCTGTCCATCTGTGATGGATATAACATTTGTAGGTATATATGCCGATACGTTTCCCGCCTGAGTCTCGATAATCGGAAGTGCCGTTATCGAGCCACCTCCGGCCTCTTCGGTCAGACGACTCGAGCGCTCCAGAAGCCTCGAGTGCAGATAAAATACGTCTCCCGGATACGCCTCACGTCCCGGTGATCTCTCGAGCAGCAGCGATATGGCTCTATATGCCACCGCATGCTTTGACAGGTCATCATATATGATCAGCACGTCCCGGCCCTGATACATAAAATACTCCGCCAGTGCCGTACCCGCGTATGGCGCTATATATTGAAGCGGTGCCGGATCGGATGCCGTCGCTGCAACTACTATGGTATATTTCATCGCATCGTTCTTTTTCAGATTATTTACCAGCTTTGCGATGGTGGACGCCTTCTGGCCTATAGCCACATATACGCAGACCACATCCTTACCCTTTTGATTTATGATAGTATCCGTGGCTATACTGGTCTTGCCCGTCTGACGGTCGCCGATGATCAGCTCTCGCTGTCCCCTGCCTATAGGAAACATGGAATCTATCGCAAGTATACCCGTCTCCATAGGAGCGGATACAGATTTTCGGTCTACTATACCCGGCGCGGCACATTCTATAGGGCGGAAGCCGTCCGCCTCTATGTCACCTTTTCCATCTATAGGTTCTCCCAGAGCATCGATGACCCTGCCCTGATAAGCGGCTCCAACCGACACGCCGGCCATCTTGCCCGTGCGAACCACGCGGCTGCCTTCCTTGATGCCGGTATCTCGTCCGAACAGGATGACTCCTGTTTCATTCCTTCTGATATCCTGCACCATGCCCTTTACGCCACAGTCAAATATCACTATCTCGCCATAAAATGCATGGTCGATGCCGTCTATATTTGCTATGCCGTCGCCAACCCATTTGACAACGCCTATCTCCTTATCCTTTGCCGTCAGCTCAAAGTCCTCCACACTTGCTTTCAATATGGATATAATGCCTTCGCTGCTGGTCGTCCCGCCAGATGACTTCAGGGCTGATTTGAGCTTATGCTCCAGCTGTGCTATCCTGCCCCGCTCACTCCAGTCATATTCCTTTGCTCCAACCCTCAGTATGAAACCGCTCTTTAGTGATGCGTCGCAGACGCACGAAAGCTCCATATCAGGATTTGCATATTCCTTTTCCAGAAATGTCCTGATACGGCCCAGCTGTTCTTCTGTAGGCGGAGTTACATAAATCAGCTCTGCGCGGCTGATATCTTTTTTCGGATGTTCCGAGAGGTCGTCATATGCCCTGCATATATCCTCCCAATATTTGAATTCTCCATTATCGCACAGCAGCTTCAGAAAATTTCGTATCTCAAGCGGGAAAACCCTGTCTATTACCAGATGCTTCTTTTCCAGTGATATAGCAGGACTTTCAAAATCATTCTGAATCTGAGGCACCGCGTCCAGTATGTCGCGGGTCTCCAGCAGAAGCTTCTTTGATACGCCTTCATTTTTTAAGCTCTGCGCGTAATTTCTTGCTGCTTCTGTCACTGTTTATCACCTGCTTTATCTAGAAATTCATCGAGCAACGCGCTGTCTATATCGGCGCCCGTATTTTTCCCTACTACCTTTACCGCTGCATCAAGTGCGAGTGTTGCAATCTCCTGCTCCGCCGACTTGAGTATCTTTGCCTTTTTATGTTCAGCGGAAACCTCTGCATTCTTCTTTACTTCCTTTGCAGTCTTCTTTGCATCGTCTACTATCTTTTGATATTCAGCATCTGCTGATTTCCTTGCTTCTGATATGATGAGCTTTTTCTGATTTTCCGCGTCAGAGAGGGACTTCTCATATTGAAGCTTTATGTCGTCAGCTTCAGCCTGCAGCTTTGATGCTTTCTCGAACTCTGCATCTGCCTCGGCCTGTCTCTCAGCTATAATCTTCTGAACCGGTTTGAACAGGAAAATCCTCATAAGCACGACAAGCACCAGCAGGTTTACAACGGTGATAAGTATACTCGGTAAGCTTATAACCAGCATTTCAACTACCTGCCTTTCCTAGTTTGTTACTTCAGTATAATAATAATCAGCAAGGCAATAACAAAACCATAGATAGCTGTTGCCTCTGCGAGTGCACAACCAAGAATAAGCAGCTTGGTTATCTTGCCTTCTGCCTCCGGCTGTCTGGCTACTGCTTCTGTTGCCTTACCGGTCGCTATACCTATACTTATACCTGCGCCTATCGCGCACAAAACCGCAATACCTGCTCCTATAGCTATTAAACTACTCATTTCACTGTTCTCCTTTTCTTTATCTATCTTATTCTATGGCCTCACTGATATATAGTGATGTGAGGAATACAAATACATATGCCTGAAGCAATCCGTCAAATATATCGAAGTAGCAGGAAAATACTGCAGGCAGCACATATGGCACCACAGCCTCCAAAAGCTTCATAATGACAAATGCTCCGATTACGTTACCAAAAAGTCGCATGCACAATGACAACGGCTTTGTAGCTACCTCCAATATATTTATCGGAGTTACTACCGCTACCGGCTCCACAAATTTGTGCAGCCATTTCTTTATTCCCAAATGGTATATGCCCGCCGCTTCAACCAATATAATGCTCATCAGCGCCAGGGCAGCGGTTACGCTCAAATCCTTCGTGGGTGATTTGAATCCAAATATTCCGATAATATTTGCGATTCCTATGTACAAAAGGACCGTGGTAAGGTAAGGAACATATTTCCTGCCCTTTGAAGGCAGCATGCCTTCTACCATACCGGTAAGCTTGGTTACGACCATTTCTATAAATGCCTGACGTTTGCTGATATTATGAACCTTTAGATTCCTAGTCATACAAAATGCAAATATAACCAGTACAGCCATAATAATCCAGGTAACAACTACCGATTCGTATATCGGTATACCGTTTCCTATCGGAATCGTAAATGCCACCTGACATTCCAGCTCCTCCGCCAGTGTCTCGGCTAAATCTCCCAAGAAACCATCTCCTTTTTATTTATTCCATGCCTCCGGTAATAATCCATGGGGCAGGCTGTGGTACAAACATATTATTCTTGTTTGTCTTTGATACGGAAATCTGTATCGCCTCCATATTTGCTATGCCAAGCTTGTCAAATATGTTCTTCGCATCTGCAAGTATACCGAGGTCCAATGTATATATAACAAACTGCATATTTGGATTTATCTGAAGCAGCCTCGTCATGTCGGACTCCAGATAATGATTTGCTACGATGAATGCAAGTCTCGGTACAGGGATTTTTGCCAGGGTTTCAGCCTGCATATCAGGGATAATCTGTACATTATGTACGCCAAATTTTTCTACATTTCCTTCCATGGAGCGTCTCGAGCCCTCATCAGGCTCTACGGCGATTATCGTTCCCTCGCCTGCTGTAATCGCAGCCTCTATAACTATGCTTTCCGCATTTACCGCAAGTATCGTATCATATGCGTCAGGAGCCAGTATGCTCATGATGACGGCACGTATTTCATTTCCTACATATTGCACGGAGCCGGATGTAAACAGCTCGTTTTTCATGCCTATCTTTACAGCCTCTCTGGTCTTTTCATTCTTTACAAAGATGACCGTAGGTCCGGTAATTTTCATATTTATAACAGCGGAAAGCTTTGTTTCCATGATATTATCTGCCGGTGTAGTCCCCGTGCCTATCCACAGGTCGTACTCGCCATATCCTGCCTCCCAGAGCTTATAAAATATATCCTCATGCATCTCGTCCGCAAATATTATTACCCTCTTGTGGGTATCTATGGCAGGTATGACATTCTTTTCTCTGCCGCAAATATTAAGCATCTTGAATTTCTCCGGGCTGACATTCATTTTGTCAGCAAAATAGCCCAGCCAGCTAAGCATATCGGCGTTTTTAAATATCGTATTGTTCATCGGCATGCACCCCTTTCCTTTTTTCCCGTTCATTATACTCTTATATTTTTTTAAAGTAAAGTTAATGAAACTTAAAAAAGGACGGCTTATCAAATAGCCGCCCTTTTTATATTATGACCTTCGGTTCATTTCCCTATTCACCGGGACCTCAGGGCTCCTCCCGGCTGCGCCGGGTCCCTCCTCAGGTCAAATGCTTCGCATTTTTCGGTGTTCACCGGGACCTCAGGGCTCCTCCCGGCTGCGCCGGGTCCCTCCTCAGGTCAATATTCATTATATTTTTTTACCAGTATGCTCGCGTTGTGCCCTCCAAAGCCCAACGAATTGCTGATGGCATAGGTTATGTCCTTGTGCACTCCGCTGCCCATCGTATAGTTAAGGTCCATCTCTCCTTCGGTCTCCTTCAACCCTACCGTCGGATGTATATATCCGTCCTCGATAGACTTGACACAGGTTATAAACTCTACGGCACCCGCCGCTCCGAACAGATGGCCTATCATGGATTTGGTCGAGTTGATATTTACATGATACGCATCCTCGCCCATCGCATACTTGATGGCTCTGGTCTCAAACAAATCATTATGATGCGTGCTCGTTCCATGAGCATTTATATAGTCGATATCCGAAGGTCTGATGCCAGCCTCCTCCATCGCAAGCTTCATCGCACGTCCTGCACCGCTTCCATCCTCCTTCGGGGATGTGATATGAAATGCATCACAGGTAGAACCATATCCTACCACCTCTGCATATATCCTTGCTCCTCTTGCCTGGGCATGCTCGAGAGATTCGAGAACCACTACACCGGCTCCCTCAGCTATGACAAATCCGCATCTGTCCTTGTCAAACGGTATCGACGCCTTCATCGGATCCTCTGCGCTCGATAAGGCTGTCATAGAGATAAATCCTGAAACATTTGTCTCGCAAATAGGGGATTCAGCTCCGCCCGCTACCATAACATCCGCTTCGCCATGCTGTATATATCTATAAGCTTCGCCTATGGAGTTCGTACCGGTCGCGCAGGCTGTTACGATATCTGTGCACTTGCCTTCGAGTCCGTACTGTATGGCTACGTTACCTGACGCCATATTTGAAATCATCATAGGCACCATCATCACGCTGACCCTGTTTGCCTTGCCCTCGACGACCTTTTTATGCTCCTTCTCGATAGTAGCCACGCCGCCCAGACCATTTCCTATACAGGTTCCAACCCTGGTTCTGTCCTCATGGTCGAGATCCAGTCCTGCATCCTTTATCGCCTCGCCGGTCGCTGCCACCGCATACTGACAAAATGGTTCCATCCTTCTGGCGGTCTTTGGATCCATATACTGCTTTGGGTCAAAATCCTTTACCTCTGCAGCCAGCTTGCATTTGTAATCCGATACGTCAAATTTTGTAATCTCTCCAATGCCGACGACATTTTTTTTGATATTTTCCCAAAACTCCTTTACGCTATTGCCGATGGGTGTAACAGCGCCCATTCCGGTAACTACAACTCTCTTCATCTTTATATATACCTCACTTTTGTGACATTATAGTTTGTCCTGTTTGCCACACAAGTATAACACAGAATGATATACATAACAAGAAGAAATAGTATTAAAAACCAGATAATGTCGTTTTGTAGTATCAGAGGCTCATACCGCCGTCTACCTTTATCACCTGTCCCGTGATATATGCCGCCTTATCTGAAGCCAGGAACGCAGCTGTCTCAGCTACATCTGACACCTCGCCCAGACGCTTTACGGTTATATGCTCGAGCATCGCATCCTTCTGCTTATCAGAAAGCGCATCTGTCATATCTGTCTTTATAAAGCCCGGTGCTATCGCATTTGCAGTGATTCCACGGCTTCCAAGCTCCTTTGCTATGGACTTGGTGATGCCTATTACGCCTGCCTTTGAGGCACTGTAATTTACCTGGCCTGCGTTTCCTTCTACGCCTACCACGGAGGACATATTTACTATACGTCCGTACTTCTGCTTCATCATGATCCTGTATACGTGCTTGATGCAGTTGAAGGTGCCCTTCAGGTTGATGCTTATAACCTTGTCAAAGTCCTCCTCCTTCATGCCTAGCACCAGATTATCTCTGGTAATACCGGCGTTATTTACCAATATGTCGATCCTGCCATAGGTCGAAACAGCAAACTTCATCAGTGCCTCTGCCTGTGCGAAATCCGACACATCTGCCTTAAATGCGCATGCGTCTCCTCCATTTGATTTGATTTCCTCTACCAATCTGGCTGCATTTTCCTCTGAACCATTATAATTTACTACGACCTTTGCGCCATATCCCGCAAATGTCAGCGCTATCTCTCTGCCTATTCCTCTGGCTGCTCCTGTTATTACTGCTACCTTATCCTTAAGCATTTAATTCCTCCAATTTCTTTAAATCCTCTACAGTTGCTATATTTATGGATTTTACCTCGCGGTTAATCTTCTTCATAAATCCTGTCAAGCTCTTGCCAGGACCTACCTCGATAAATGTATCCACGCCGTCAGCTATCATTTGCTCTATGGACTGCTGCCATCTAACGGATGAATACACCTGCCTCTTCAGCAAATCCTTTACCTCTGCTGCATCTGTTACGTATCTGGCTTCTGCGTTACATACATATGGAGTAAATCCATCCTTTACCTCGATGTCAGACAGATAATCGTAGAGCTTCTCTCCTGCCGGTGTGAGCATCTTTGAATGGAACGGTCCGCTTACATTCAGCTTGATGACCCTCTTTGCGCCCGCCTCATTTAAAGCCTCCACAGCCTTATCGAGCGCCTCTGTCTCGCCAGATATAACTATCTGACCCGGGCAGTTATAATTTGCTATCTGCACATTACCCGGAGTATTCTCACAAATCTCTGCTATCTTCTCCGCATCCATCGCGATAACAGCTGCCATAGCGCCCTGTCCTAACGGAACAGTATTTTGCATAAGTATACCTCTCTGTCTCACGGTCTTTATAGCATCGCCGAGGCTCATTGCGCCTGATGCAATAAGCGCCGCATATTCGCCCAGACTGAGTCCTGCATATACATCCGCCGTATAGCCCATGTTCTTTATGTGCTCAAAGATAGCGGCCTCTGCTGCCACCATCGCAGGCTGAGTATATTCAGTCTTGTTTATATCTTCATTTTCTTCAAAACAAATCTTCAGCAAATCGATATCGAGCACCTTATCCGCCTCATCAAATACCTTTTTGCTGTCGTCAAAGCTGTCATAAAAATCCTTTGCCATCCCCACATACTGTGCGCCCTGGCCCGGGAAAATTATAGCCGTCTTACCCATTTTTATTGTACCTCCTATTTTTTTGTATATTTTCAAACATTTGACAAAAGTATATCAAATTATCATCCATTTATCCACACAAATTTGTCTTATTGATAGGTCCGGTAAAGTCCTCTGATTATCTCCTCCGCCTGATGCACAGTCTCTGATATTATATCTGCGCATGGTCTGATGCGGTCTACCAGGCCGACGATCTGTCCCGCCATCACGGAGCCGTTTGTTACGTCTCCCTCTACGGCCGCTTTTCTTAAGGAGCCTGCCGCCAGGTCCTCCATCCTCTCAGCCATATCCTCAGGGGATTTATAATATTCCTTTTCCATATTCAGATATGCCCTTGTCATCGGGTTTCTGACGGAACGCACCGGATGTCCCGTGCATCTGCCAGTCACGACGGAATCTATCGCTCTCGCCTTTATAATTTTCTTTTTATACTCCTCATGTGCCGGACATTCTGTCGCCGCAAGGAACGCCGTACCCATCTGTACGCCCTCTGCTCCCAGGGCAAATGCCGCTGCCATCCCTCTGCCATCTGCGATTCCTCCTGCTGCTATAACCGGGATATCTATGGCATCCTTTACCTGAGGCACCATTGCCATCGTTGTAAGCTCGCCTATATGTCCGCCTGCCTCAGTGCCCTCACAGATGACGGCATCCGCTCCCTTTGCCTCGAGCCTTACCGCATATCCGACCGACGCCACTACAGGCAGAAGCTTTATCCCGGCAGCTTTCCACATCGGGAAATATTTTTCCGGATTTCCCGCACCTGTCGTAACCACCGGTACATGGCACTCCGCCACCAGGGAAGCGACTTCATCCGCATACGGACTCATAAGCATCACATTCACTCCAAACGGTTTGTCGGTAAGCCTTCTTATCGCCTCTATCTCCTGTCTCACATATGTGGCAGGCGCATTTGCCGCAGCTATGATACCGAGTCCGCCGGCATTTGATACGGCAGCCGCCAGTCTGTGGTCGGCTATCCATGCCATACCGCCCTGTATCACAGGATATTTTATATCGAGGATATCACATATCACTGTCTTTATCATGAGTTCTCCTTTCTTTCAGACAAAAAACAAAAATCTGCCATACCCAACAGGGCATGGCAGATTTTATGTCTGTTTCACAAAATACCTTCCCGGATTAAAGAATATATTACTCTTCTACTCCCTTATCCTTAAGATAATTTATGATGTCTTCAAATGTTGCAACATTCTCAAGCTCCTCAGCAGGGATCTCGATGTCGAACTCATCTTCCATCTTCATAACGATCTCATATAAATCCAATGAATCTACTCCAAGGTCATCCTTAAAGTTTGTCTCCATCTTCATCTCGTCCTGTGATATTCCTAACTGCTCCTCAAAAATTGCCTTGATCTTGTCAAACATGTTAAAACTCCTCCTAAAAAGTAATTATGATTTCTGGCATCGCCAAAGGGTAGTCTGTACTACAATCGATTACAATATAACGCATAGGTATTTTAAAGTCAACCATTTATTTCCTAAAATGTTTTTAAGAATCCGACTACAGCATGGTCTCGATAATATGGCGTTCTATCCTCTTTCCATTTGCCATAAATTCCATCCTGCCGTTTTCGATGGTTATATATTCATCCATGGCGCCAATATCATTACCGATATTGTTATGCACATCCGTTGTTATGTCGGAATTTGCAAAATGTATCCTTGCATTTCCAGTCGTATTTCCAAATGCATATGCTGCCTTGCCCTGAGCCAGAGCCCTGACTGATGCATATGCTATATTTATATGGGTGTCTGCGTTTCTGCTGCCCAGGCCGTAGCACTCGCTGGCTCTCATGTCCACGGTGATATTTGCATTTTTTATATCTACATTGCAGCGGGCGCCGTCAGTCGTACCTATGCCTACCATATCATTTCCTGATCCGGCCATCCTGACTGATACATTTTCCATAGAGATAGCTGCGTCGCCATCGCACGAACCGATGATGGTGCCGTTTGCTATGCCGGAATAAATATCCATATCGCACATCTCCACCGACAGGTCGACGTCGCCGGATACAGCTCCGATGCATACGCCCTCCTGACCCTTCATGTCCATCTCGTAATGTCCGCGTTTAAATGTTATGCTGCCGCCGAGACCCGAACCGATACCGATGCCTCTCATACCATTTGCATCGATAAAGATTCCTCCATCCTGGTCAAAGGTTATGCTGCCATTGTGCGACTCCAGATCGTTTCCGATAGCATAATACTTACCGCTGTTGATGACCATATTCAGGTTGCCTCTACCGAGGAAGGTCAAACTGGATGTCTCCGGCACCCGTATGCCGCCGGTAAGCATCTCGTTGTCGCCTACAAGTATCAGATTTACGTAGCTGTTTTCACCTATATCGAAACACGGGAAGCCCCTGTCGCCCGACAGGCTGACATTATTTAACGCGATAGTTCCGGTAAAGTTATCCTCGACCTTGACGGTTACATTTGACTGAAAGCCCGGCACGCCCGAAAGCTCGATAACCGAGGTATCCTCATGAGGCGCTATACTGATGCCTGTATACTGGTCGAGCGCCAGCTGCACCATTGAGACCTTATCGCCGGTCATTCTGTATATCCTCTTGTTGTACTTTGAGGCTACAGCCTGATTATACTGGACTATCTCATTTACAACCTTCCTGTCTATAACCTGGACGAACTCCGGCTGCGGTCTGCAGGTATAATAACCCTGTATCAGATCTATGCCAAGCCTGATAATCTCTCTAATTTCCTCCGACAGCTCGACGCCCTCAGCAAGCGTCAGGATATCGTTATCATGAGCAAATTCTATGACATCCTTTACAAAATGCTGCTTCTGCGGATCCTTGTGGATATCCATTATCAGATTTCTGTCTATCTTGACATATTTCGGCATATATCTCAGCAAATTGTTGATATTGGAATATCCTGAGCCGTAATCATCTATAGCCGTCTCTACGTCAAGTCTTATGTAGTGATTTTTGATATCCTCAAGTCTGACATCATCTATCTCTGTCTCTTCCGTAAACTCCACCACAAGCTTGCCCTTATGCAGCTTCATTCTCTCGATAACGACCTCCTTGTCGGAGTCCTCGAGCTGATATCCCGGTATGCTGTTTATAAATACCTTCTTACCAGTCAACAGGTCTCTGTTTGCATCTACATAATCAAGCACATTAAAAAATGTAGCTTTCTCTACATCATACAGACGGTTCATTCTCTCAGCGCTCTCTAAGATAGCCAGAGGAGAAACGTTTTTGACCGTATTCGATCTCATCAATGCCTCATATGCAAATATCTTTCCATTTCTGGCATTTACTATAGGCTGGAAGAAATATTTAAATCTGTTATTGTCGAGGATATCCGTAACCAGCTTGTCCGACTCTATGTCCTGACTGGATACCTTCTTTGTCTGCTTGTTCTTTTCCCTTGCTGCCTTGATATTATTTTTCGTCGATATCGCCGTATTTATAAGGAGCTCCATGGCTTCGTTTTCTGTTACGACCGCAGCCTTTGCTCCGATGGAAATATCGATCATATAACCATTTTCATTTGCAGCATTAA
>X287_Common_Brushtail__coassemble_88_pt1 | contig 17472 bp, 15 predicted proteins | sample X287_Common_Brushtail__metabat2_low_PE_009 | metagenome-assembled genome bin X287_Common_Brushtail
ACGGAGACACCAACGACGGAGACACCAACCACAGAGACTCCGACCACGGAGACACCAACGACGGAGACACCAACCACAGAGACTCCGACCACGGAGACACCGACTACAGAGACTCCAACCACAGAGGCGCCAACTACGGAAGTACCGACTACAGAAACACCAACCACGGAGACACCAACTACTGAAGAATCGACGACAGAAGCTCCAACTACAGAGACTTCAACTACGGAGACTCCAACCACAGAAACAACTACCACAGAGACAAAGGTTACTTTAAGTACACCTTTGATTACATCACTGACAAATACTACATCAGGTATTACGATAAAGTGGAGCAAGGTGTCAAATGCTGACGGATATTATGTATACAGACGTGCAAGCGGCGGCTCATGGACACGTATCAAGACTGTATCAGGAGCATCTACCGTGACCTGTGCAGATACATCAGCTGCAGCCGGAACGGTATATGCATACACTGTAAAAGCATATAAGAGCACATCAAGCGGCATGGTATACAGCTCATATAATAAAACCGGTACAGGTACGATAAGGCTTAAAACACCAACGCTTGGCACATTCAGTAATACCACCGCAGGTATGAAGATAACCTGGAGCAAGGTAGCGGGAGCCAAGGGCTACTATGTATATCGTCGCGTGTCAGGCGGCAGCTGGGTGAGAGTCGGAAATGTTACATCTGGCAGCCAGACCTATTTCGTCGATAAGACTGCGGCAGCAGGTAAGGTATATGCGTATACGGTAAAGGCATATTATGGCACAATATACAGCGCATATAATACGACAGGCAAGGGCACGATAAGACTTAAGACACCTACGCTTGGCACATTCAGTAATACATCATCGGGTGTGAAGGTTACATGGAGTAAGGTAACCGGAGCCAAAGGCTACTATGTATATCGTCGCGTGTCAGGCGGCAGCTGGGCGAGAGTCGGAAATGTAACGTCGGGAAGTCAAACATATTTTATCGATAAAACGGCAGCCAGCGGAACCGTATATGCATATACTGTAAAGGCATATTATGGCTCGTATTACAGCGCATATAATACGACAGGAAAGGGTACCTATTATCTGAAGCAGCCTACACCAAAGGCGGTAGCATCTTCGGGCAAGGTTACTGTGAGCTGGACTAAGACGACCGGTGCGGCAGGTTATTATGTATATCGCAGGACTGCAAGCGGCAGCTGGGCCAGGATAGCGACCATAAAGAGCGGATCGACGATAAAATATGTAGATAAAACCGCAAAGGCAGGAACGAAGTATTACTATACCGTCAGAGCATACAAGGGCTCATATAGCAGCTCATACCATACGACGGGATATGCTGTAACAGCGAAAAAATAGAAAAGATAAAAAATATCAATAAAATTGATTAAATATAATCATTCTCATATGCATATAATAGTGTTAAAATAGGTCAAAATGATTGATAAATTTTAAGGAGTGATATGCTATGAAGAATGTAGAAAAATATGAGAGACAGTATTTTCTTCCTCCGGTATACAGTATGGACTGGGCGAAGAAGGATTATATAGAAAAGGCGCCAATCTGGTGCTCGGTAGATTTGCGTGACGGTAATCAGGCGCTTATAGAGCCGATGAGCCTGGATGAAAAGCTCGAGTTTTTTCAGATGCTGGTAAAGGTGGGCTTCAAGGAGATAGAGGTAGGTTTTCCGGCGGCATCAGAGACGGAATTTGATTTTATGAGAGCGCTGATAGAGAGAGACATGATACCGGATGATGTAACGGTACAGGTGCTTACTCAGGCAAGAGAGCATATAATCAGGAGGACCTTTGAGGCTGTGGCAGGCGCGCCAAAGGCGGTTATTCATCTGTATAATTCCACATCTGTCGCTCAGAGACAGCAGGTCTTCAGGAAGGATAAGGAGCAGATAAAGCAGCTCGCTGTAGACGGAGCAAAGCTTCTCAAGAAGCTTGCAGATGAGACAGAGGGGAATTTCCTCTTTGAATACAGCCCTGAGAGTTTTCATGGTACAGAGGTGGAGTATGCGCTTGAGGTCTGCAATGCCGTGCTTGATGTATGGCAGCCCGATAAGGAGCACAAATCCATCATAAACATACCTGCAACAGTTGAGACGGCTATGCCTCATGTATTTGCATCACAGATCGAATATATGAGTAAAAATCTCAAATATAGAGATAATGTTATATTGAGCCTTCATCCTCATAATGACAGAGGCTGCGGCGTAAGCGATGCCGAGATGGGTATTTTGGCAGGAGCCGACAGGATAGAGGGCACATTGTTTGGAAATGGCGAAAGAACAGGAAATGTAGATATCATAACTGTTGCGATGAATATGTTCTCATATGGTATCGATCCTGAGCTTGATTTCTCAAAGATGTCGGAGATCCGTGAGGTATATGAGAGACTGACAAATATGCATGTGCATGAGAGACATCCATATGCGGGCGATCTTGTATTTACGGCATTTTCGGGCTCCCATCAGGATGCTATCGCAAAGGGCATGGCATATCGCGAGGAGCAGGCGACAGATAAGTGGACGGTACCCTATCTGCCTATAGATCCGGTGGATGTGGGCAGAACCTATGATGCGGATGTTATCCGTATAAACAGCCAGTCCGGAAAGGGCGGCGTGGCATATATACTTCAGCACAATTTTGCGATTTCGATACCGAATCAGATGCGTGAGGAAGTGGGATATATGGTAAAACAGGTATCCGACGAGGCTCATAAGGAGCTTTCTCCACAGTGGGTTTATGAGATATTTAATGATAATTATATAGAATATACACCTACCTTTACCATACCGGAGTGCCATTTTCGTCAGGAAAACGGCATTATGGCGGAGTCTGCCATCGTGTGCGGCGAAAAGAAAACGATAGTGGATGCAAACGGAAACGGCAGGCTTGATGCGGTCAGCAATACTATAAAACAGTATTTTGACATAAGCTATGAGCTTTCCGTATATGAGGAGCATGCACTTTCAAAGGGCTCATCTTCAAAGGCTATGGCTTATGTGGGCATAATCTGTGATGAAAAATTCTACTGGGGAGCTGGCATGGACGAGGACATAATCAGAGCCTCAGTGAATGCTCTTGTTGTAGCTGTAAATAAATTACCGCAGGTAAAAAACAGCGACAGCGTAAAGGATGACAGACTGATTGAAATGATTAACTATATTCAGGCGAACTACAAGACTATAACACTTGAAACCATGGCAAAATATTTCAATCTGTCGACACCATATATTTCCAGATATATCAAGATGAAATCGGGGAAGACATTTGGCGAGCATGTAAGCAGGGCACGTCTGAAGAAGGCAAAGACTCTGCTGAAGAATGGCAATATGACGGTTGAAAATATTGCAAATTCCGTAGGATATCCAAGTGTGGAAAATTTTTCCAGGGTATTTAAAAAGGAATTTGATGTAACACCGATACAGTATAGAAATATGAATCAGTAATATCTAAATGAGATAAGGAGGACGAAATAATGGCATGTTTTATAGTGCCTGCCATAGAGGCTGTTGCTGTAACAGCAACATCAAAAATAACAGGTTCAAAGAAGCTTAAAAATCTCTCGGGATTTTTGTGGGGCGGCTCTGCTCTGCTGGCTTTCGAGCATTTGTGGCATGGGGAGATAACGCCATGGGCACCGTTTCTGACAGCGGCAGGAAGCACTGAGGATATAACCGTCATGCTCCATGAGATGTCTACGGTTGGCGTGGCTATGGCTGTTGTCGTAACGGCAGTTTGGGGAGCGGCTATGCTTGTGACGGATAAGCTTGCGTCAAAGCATCATCCGGAAGCGGAGCTCAGTGAGGTAGAATCATGACTCTCCTTATAACCATCTTTGCGGCTGTGACAGTCACAATAATCTGGTATGTCAGCGAAAATGCAAGGAAATTAAAGCTTGGCATGATGTGCTATATGTTCTGGGGAGCATCCCTGATGTGGCTGTGTGATGCTGTAGCAGAGTATATCAGTGAAGGCCCGGAGTATTTCAATCAGACTGGAGCAGAGATGTTAAATGATGCATTCCTGGGGATGTCTGTGATAGCTCTCGCGCTTGTTATATGGATTGTGATCTTGCTCATAAAGGATCCGAAGGGCGTTATTCGTCATAAGCAGCTCTAACGATTGAGGTATATAAGATGCTGACATATTCACTTGAAGACAGAGGTACGGATTCTCTGTACGAATATATATATAAATGTATAAAGAATGATATTTTAAAGGGACATATAAAACCGGACGAAAAGCTCCCGTCCAAAAGAGCATTTGCAAGACAGCACGATATCAGTGTGATTACCGTGGAAAATGCTTATGGACAGCTGCAGGCGGAAGGGTATATATATTCTAAGGCCAAAAGCGGCTTCTATGTATCAAAGATAGAAAAGGATATGTATATAAGCGCCAAAAAGGATATCAAAAAAGCTTATAAGCAGGCTGACTGTGAGGTCATGCCTGCTTATTATGCGAGCTTTACTGCGGGCTCTGCAGGCAACGAGAATTTTCCGTTTTCGATATGGACCAGGCTCCTTCGCGAGACGCTCTCAGAAGACAGCGGCGTGACTATGCGCAAATCTCCTGCCTGGGGTGTGCCGGAGCTCCGAAATGAGATAGCGGATTATCTGCGTCAGTTCCGCGGGATGGATATCGACCCGAATCGTATCGTTATAGGAGCCGGTACGGAATATTTATACGGACTCATCATACAGCTTTTGGGTCGGGATAAATGCTATGCCATGGAGGAACCCGGATATCTGAAGATATCACACATATATGAGGCAAATGATGTCAAAGAGGTGCATATACCTTTGGACGAAAAGGGTATAGACATGGAAAAATTGAAACATTCAGATGCTGATGTGGTACATATATCGCCGTCTCATCATTTCCCGACAGGCATCATCACGCCTGTTTCCAGACGATATGAGCTCATGTCGTGGGTGGCATCCGGAGCTGACAGATATATCATTGAGGATGATTATGACAGCGAATTTCGTATGCAGGGCAGACCTATACCCACACTGTGGAGTATGGATATGCAGGATAGAACTATCTATATAAATACATTTTCAAAAAGTCTTTCATCTACCATAAGAATAAGCTATATGGTTCTTCCTGAGCGACTGATGAGCAAATTCAAGCAGGAGCTGGGATTCTATTCGTGTACGGTTTCAAATTTCGACCAGTATACGCTCGCAAAATTTATAGGCAGGGGATATTTTGAAAAGCATATCAACAGGATGAGGAATCACTATAAAAGCATCAGGGACACGATGCTTTCTGCGATAAGGGACAGAAGAGATTATGACCGTGTCACTATAAGTGAGGAGGATGCCGGGCTCCATTTTCTGATGGAGGTAGAAACGGCATATACAGACAGTCAGCTTATACGCTCGGCGGCAGACCATGGTATAGAGGTGTCTGCGCTCAGCCAGTATTATAATGATAGCAGACTCGCAAAGGAACATACACTTTTGATAAATTATGCCGGCATTTCCGCCGACAAGATCTATGAGGCTGTAGACAGGTTGTTTGACAGCTTTGATTAATTTTCTTTTATTTTATTATTCATGCAGACACGAAAGTGCCTGACTCTTTTTTTACCCATATTTTACGACCGTATGGTTATGAATTTTACAACCATAAATTATTATAATGCCATAAGCCACGAATATTTAGCGCGCATTTCGTGGAAATATAAGAATAATAAAATGTGGAACGCAGACTTTTGATAGCGTATATCCACACATTCAATCAATTTGGAGGAAAAAAGAAATGAAAAAGAAAATATTGGCATTAACATTAGGTCTTGTACTTGCGGCAGGTTCATTTGCAGGCTGCGGAGACGGCGGTTTTGATACATCAAGTGAGATTTCAGTTGTATCAAGAGAGGAAGGCTCAGGAACAAGAGGCGCATTTATCGAGCTGACCGGCGTAGAGGAAAAAGACGATGATGGTAATAAAACTGATATGACTACAACTGAGGCCATTATCTGCAACAGTACAGAGGTTGTTCTCACAACGGTAGCAGGTGATGATTATGCTATAGGCTATGTATCTCTGGGTTCATTAAATGATACGGTAAAGGCACTTTATATAGATGGTGTTGAGCCTACTACAGACAATATCAACAACGGTTCATATACACTCGCAAGACCATTTAATATCGTAACAAACGGTACCCTGAGTGATGTGGCACAGGATTTTGTAGATTATATCATGAGTGACGATGGCCAGGCCATTATCTCTGACAATAAGTATATTGAGGTTGAAAGCTCAGGAGCTTATGAGTCAAAGGGCCTCTCAGGAAAGGTAGTAGTAGCTGGCTCTTCATCAGTAACACCTGTAATGGAAAAACTGGCTGAAAGCTATATGGAGATAAACTCGGGAGTAGAGATAGAAATTCAGGAGAGCGATTCTACGACAGGAGTTACTGCAACAGCGGATGGTACATGCGATATAGGTATGGCTTCGCGTGAGCTCAAGGACAGTGAGATAGAGCAGGGACTTTCATCAACAGTAATTGCCATGGATGGTATTGTTGTAATCGTAAATAATAACAATGAAGAGGTAGATGATTTAACGATAGATCAGGTTAAAGCGATATTTACCGGCGAGGCTGCAACCTGGGATGATGTTAAATAACAGATAATCCCTACAATTAGCGGAGGCAATTTATGCAAAAGTTTAAAGAAACAGCGATGCACATAGTCTTCCTTCTTGCCGCTACGGTTTCCATTGCAGCAGTAGCACTGATATGCGTGTTCCTGTTTGCAAATGGAATACCGGCAATAAAAGAGATAGGTTTTGGAAATTTTGTTTTAGGAGATACATGGAGACCATCTAATGACTATTACGGTATCCTAGCATTTATCCTGGGAAGTATTTATGTTACAGCAGGCGCATTGATTATAGGTGTTCCGATAGGACTCCTGACGGCGATATTTATGGCAAGATTTTGCCCGAAATGGCTGTATAAGCTTATGAAGCCGTGTATCAACCTGATGGCCGGCATTCCTTCTGTAGTATATGGTTTCTTTGGTTTGTGTGTGCTGGTTCCGGCTGTAAGAGCCTTATTTGGAGTAAACGGAAACACGATGCTCACAGCATCGGTTCTGCTTGGCATCATGATTCTACCTACCATTATCAATGTGGCGGAAACATCCATAGAAGCTGTTCCTGAAAAATATTATCAGGGCGCGCTGGCTTTGGGAGCTACACATGAAAGAAGCGTATTTATGACGGTGGTTCCTGCGGCAAGATCCGGTATCATGGCTGGAATTATCCTGGGTGTCGGCCGTGCCATTGGCGAGACAATGGCAGTTATTATGGTAGCAGGAAATCAGGTAAGAATGCCAGACGGACTCTTAAAGGGCGTGCGTACCATGACAGCAAATATAGTTATGGAAATGGGATATGCACAGGATCTCCACAGAGAAGCACTTATTGCGACAGGTGTGGTTCTGTTTGTATTCATTCTTATAATCAATCTGTTGTTTTCTATATTGAAGAATAAACCTGAGGATGGTAGCAGAAAGTTAAGGAGGAAGAAGGCAAATGGCTGATAGGACAAAAAATACACATATAAGAGTGGGCTCCTTGATTGCAAGAATACTGGTATATTTATCAGCGGCCATAACCATTCTTTCGGTAGGCTTCATCCTGATATATGTTATCGTAAAGGGTATTCCAAATCTGAGCCCGGAGCTTTTTGCATGGAAGTATACATCAGAAAACTGCTCAATGCTTCCAGCAATCATAAATACGATATTTATGACACTCATATCACTTCTGATTGCGGGTCCTATCGGCATATTTGCAGCCATTTATCTGGTGGAATATGCAAAGCAGGGTAACAGAATGGTAGGAGTGGTAAGGATAACCGCCGAAACACTTACGGGTATTCCGTCCATAGTTTATGGCCTGTTTGGTATGTTATTTTTTACTACGGCTCTTCATCTGAGACTTTCACTTATATCCGGTTCTCTGACACTTGCGATTATGGTATTGCCGGTCATCATGAGAACTACGGAGGAGGCGCTGCTGGCAGTTCCAAAATCCTACAGAGAGGGAAGCTTCGGACTGGGAGCAGGGAAGCTGCGTACAGTATTTCGTGTGGTTCTTCCGAGCGCAGTACCCGGTATTCTCTCTGGTGTCATACTTGCTACAGGACGTATCGTCGGAGAGACGGCGGCGCTTATTTATACAGCAGGATCCGTAAATAAGGTTGCTACAGGGTTGACTGATTCTACCAGAACACTTTCAGTGCACATGTATCTGCTTTCAAAGGAGGGCCTGCATACTAATCAGGCTTTTGCTACGGCAGTTGTGTTACTGGTTCTGGTTGTATTGATAAATCTTGCATCGGATCTGATAGCAAGTAAATGTACAGCAAAAAAGAATTAAGCATTCGCGGATTGCACAAGTACAATAATAAGGAGATTTCGTAATGGGACAGAATAAAAAAACGATATTTAAGGTAGAAAATCTGGACCTGCATTTTGGAGATTTCCATGCGTTAAAGGGCATAAGTATGGATATGCCTGAGCATAGAATAGTATCCCTGATAGGTCCATCCGGATGTGGAAAGTCTACCTTCCTCAAGTGCCTGAATCGTATGAATGATTTGGTTGAAACCTGCAGCATAACAGGAGATATCACACTTGATGGAGTTGATATATACCATGATATGGATGTAAATGACCTGAGAAAAAGAGTCGGCATGGTGTTCCAGACACCAAATCCGTTCCCTATGAGCATATATGACAATATAGCATATGGACCAAGAACGCATGGTATAAGAAATAAGCATAAGCTGGATGAAATAGTGGAGACGTCTCTCCGCCAGGCAGCCATATGGGATGAGTTAAAGGACAGATTGAAAAAATCTGCATTAGGACTTTCGGGAGGACAGCAACAGAGACTCTGTATTGCAAGAGCCCTGGCTGTGGAACCTGAGGTACTGTTAATGGATGAATCCACATCGGCACTTGATCCGATATCAACGGCCAAGATAGAAGACCTGGTTATAGAGCTTAAAAAGAAATACACAATCATAATGGTAACTCATAATATGCAGCAGGCTGTGCGTATATCTGATGAAACTGCATTTTTCCTGCTGGGGCAGATGGTTGAGTATAATGATACAGAAAAGCTTTTTTCCATGCCTGCTGATAAGAGGACAGAAGAATATATAACAGGAAGATTTGGTTAGAAAGAAATAAGGAAAGGAGGAGTACGAAGCTTATGAGAGATAAATATGATAAACAGTTAAGACAGTTAAATAATGAAATGATTGATATGGCTACCATGATAGAGAAGTCCATAGAAACTGCAATCAGCGCCCTTAGCAATCAGGATGTAAATCTGGCAAAGGAAGCAATAGAGGCGGATGCTGAGATAGATCACAAGGAAAAGGAAATAGAAAACCTGTGTCTGAGACTTCTTCTCACACAGCAGCCTGTTGCCAGGGATATGAGACAGATTTCCTCGGCGCTAAAGATGATAACAGATATGGAAAGAATCGGCGACCATGCTGCTGATATATCCGAGCTTACTATTATCATGGCGGGCAAGCCTTATATTAAGAAGCTGACGCACATACACAAGATGGCAAAGGAAACGATGATAATGCTGGTGCACAGTATTGAGGCGTTTGTGGAAAAGGACGAGAAAAAGGCTGTTGAAGTAATAAATCATGATGATGTAGTAGATGACCTGTTCATTCAGATAAAGGAGGAGCTGATAGAGCTTATCCATCAAAACCCTGATAATGGCGAGCAGGCTACGGACTTACTTATGGTAGCCAAATATATGGAGCGCATAGGAGATCACGCGACAAATATAGCAGAGTGGGTTATCTTTTCTATAAGGGGGACACACGAATATGAGGAAAATTTATAGCCTCGCAAATAAAATATCGAGAGCTGAAGCTGGAAAGACTGTAAAAATGTTTATGGTTTTTAATGTAATCGCATGGAGTCTGATTGCCACGATTCTGGCATTTGTTTTGGATTTTTCCGGCCTGTTTCAAGGATTTGGATTTGCCAGGATGATCTTTGTTTGTGTGGGATATGCAGTCTTTTTTCCGGGCATCATCGGAGGAAGTATATATTTAATGAGAAAGTAAAGTACATTTTACATGAATTTTACATTTCTATGCTGTACATTTTACACATATGTGCTATTCTGGAATACAGGAAAACTGTTTCGTGATGATTGGAGGAATGTGTGATGTCGGCAGTGATATATATAGTAGAAGACGATAAAAATATACAGGAGATAGAAATGTTTGCGCTGAAGAACGCAGGATATGTAGCTGAAGGCTTTGATACTGCAAAGGCTTTTTATGCCAGAGTAGCAGATAAGCGGCCTGACCTGGTATTGCTTGATATTATGCTTCCGGATGAGGATGGGCTGGAGATAGTAAAAAAGCTTAGAAGTCGTATGGATACATTGAGACTTCCGGTAATACTGGTAACAGCAAAGACGACGGAGCTTGATAAGGTAAAGGGACTTGATATAGGGGCTGATGATTATCTGACGAAGCCTTTTGGTGTTATGGAGCTGATATCCAGAGTGAAAGCGTTACTTAGGAGAAGCTCAGGGCAGGCTGAGGAAAAGCTGGAGCTTGGGCCGATAGTACTTGATTCTGAAAAGCGTATGGTTTATGTTGAAGAAAATGAAATCGAACTGACTTATAAGGAGTTTGAGCTGCTGAAGCTTTTGATGCTGAATGCAGGTATTGTACTTCACAGAGAGACGATAATGTCTGAGGTATGGGGCACTGATTATGAGGGCGAGTCCCGTACACTGGATATGCATATAAAGACGCTGAGACAGAAGCTGCTTGAGGCAGGCAACATGATAAAGACTGTACGAAATGTAGGATATAGAATAGAATGAAAAGTGAAAAAAAGCTGGGATTAAAGAGAAAAATAAATAAATATTTTCTCATTATTGCTTTGGTTACCATAGTCGCTGTTATGCTGATTTCAACAGTCGTATTTTATGAGCTGTTTAAAGCTGAAGTAATGAATGATTTAAAGACATGCACCCATATCTTAAAGGATACGGGTGTATTTGACGCTTTGGATGATTTGGATGAAGGGTCGCTTGCTGATGAAGATATGCGTATCACGATTATATCTGCATCCGGCGACGTGGTATATGACAGCAAGGCGGATGCTACAGATATGGCAAATCATGAGAATCGCCCGGAGATAGAGGAGGCTTTCATGAGTGGCGAGGGCGAGGATGTAAGAACATCTGAAACCCTAAATAAAAATACGTTTTACTATGCCATACTTCTTGATGACGGCTATGTGCTGAGGACATCAAAGGAATCGAGCAGCATATGGATTGTATTTGCAAACGGGCTGCCCGTGCTTCTGGCGATTATTTTGCTGCTTGTGATTGCGACGATATTTGTTACTGATTATCTGACCAGGAGTATCGTGAAGCCTATAGAGCTGATGGCACGAGATATCAGTAAGGTGGATGAGACAAAGTGTTATAAGGAAATGCAGCCATTTATCAATACTATAAAGAGGCAGCATGAGGACATACTTCAAAATGCCCAGATGAGACAGGAATTTACGGCAAATGTGTCTCACGAGCTTAAAACCCCGCTTACCTCGATCTCGGGATATTCGGAGCTGATAGAAAATGGAATGGCGGCGGAGGAAGATATCAGAAGATTTGCACATGAGATTCATAGAAACTCCAACAGATTGCTTACGCTTATAAATGATATCATAAGGCTGTCTGAGCTTGATGTAAGTGAAAATGACACTAGTATGGAACCGGTGGATCTGTATACCATAGCCCAGACTGCAGTTGATATGCAGCAGATGAATGCCGAAAAGCATAACATCAGTCTGTCGATGACAGGGAGTCCGGCCCTTATAAATGCAAATAAGATGATGATGGAGGAGCTGGTTTATAATCTGACAGATAATGCGATAAGATATAATAATGAAAACGGAAGTGTTATCTGTAAGGTGGAGAAGCTGAATGATGCAGTTATCCTCCTGGTAAAGGATACGGGGATAGGTATACCAAAGGAACATCAGGAACGTATATTTGAGAGGTTTTACCGTGTGGACAAGAGCCGTTCCAAGCTGACCGGAGGCACCGGACTGGGTCTGGCTATCGTCAAACATATAGTAGCGCAGCATGATGCAGAGATAGAAGTAGACAGTGAGCCGGGAGTCGGTACGGAAATAAAGGTTATATTCCCTGTGAATAAAGATAAAATAAATGAAGAGCCTGGCGGAAGTGTTTGACCAGGCTCTTCTGTATATTAGTATTCACACACACCAAAGTTTAGAGGACTAAAAGTGTAAAAACTATCAAATTACGTTGTAATTTTAACACAAATTCTTCACAAAATCAAGTAAAAATGTAAAAAATTACCAATTCTTTTTGTAAAAAATACCCAAAATATTAATTAGTAGTAGAAAAATAAAAAAATCATGTTATAGTTGGTGCAGGCAAGGAGGAGATATTTATGTCAATTGCTGATTACACAAAGGCACAAAAATTAGGAGAAAAGAAATATCAGGCGGCGGTAGCTAAGGACGAAAATCCTTATCTTCCGGTACTGGATGAATTGGTCAGCCAGTCTGATATCAGTGGAGAGGTAAATCTCGGTTTACAGCATGTTTCCCTTGATAAGGTTGTGGGAACGGCTACTGCCGGCAGAACCAGAGCATTTGCAAGTAATTTTATGCCTATATTGGAATATAAAAGTGAGTTTGGAGCAAAATGGGCATCCTTGAGCGACTCTCACGTGGAGGAAGGTATTCATGACCCGATAAAGGCTTATGAATATATGAATAAATTTTATGTTATAGAAGGTAACAAACGCGTCAGCGTCCTGAAATTCTTTGGCGCTGATTCAGTTCCTGCCATGGTTACGAGAAAGGTTCCAAAGAAAACGGATGATTTGGAAAATAAGATATACTATGAGTTTATGGATTTCCATAAGCAGACCAGAATCAACTACTGCTGGTTTACCGCGGAGGGTGGATTTGACAAGCTGAGGGAATACATAGGCATCACGCCGACAGATGACTTCGATGAGGACATGAGAAAGGACTTTAACTCGGCACATCTCTTTTTTGAGAAAGCGTTTTTGGCGAAGGGCGGAGAAAAGCTTTCCATAACCTGCGAAGATGCCATGCTGGTATTTATGAATGTTTACAGCTATGAAGAGCTGAAAAATATGGGCAGAGAGGAAGTAAAGGAATGCCTGGAAAAGGTTTGGGATGAAATCCTTCTGGCTGATGAGAAAAACAAAAATACCGGTGCAGATGCACCAACTCTTGATCCGCCGGAGATAAAAAAGAAGCTGTTTGCCATAAAGCCTGATGCCGACAGACAATTAAAGATAGCCTTTGTATACGACAAGGAGCCGGCATCGTCTGTCTGGATATATGGTCATGAACTCGGACGCCACGATATGGAAACAAAATTTCCCGGACAGCTTATCACCAAAACCATGTGCGGAATTGATACAAATGAAAAACTGGCTGAAGGCCTGCATAGCCTGCTCGAGGAAAAATATGATATTATATTTACCACAGGACCTGAGATGCTCAAGGAAAGCCTCAAGGCGGCGGTAGAATATCCCGACGCAAAGATATTGAACTGTTCACTCAACCTGTCTACCAGCCATGTAAGGACTTATTATGCCAGAATGTATGAAGCCAAATTTATATCCGGCATAATAGCAGGTTCTCTGTGCAAGGATGGAAAGCTCGGTTATATAGCGGATTATCCTATTTTTGGTACGATTGCAAATATTAATGCATTTGCTCTGGGAGCCAGTCTGGTAAATCCACGGGCAAGGATATATCTCACATGGGAAAAGGTCAAGGACAGCAATCCTAAAAGATATTATAGAAGACACGGTGTCACATATATTTCCGGTCAGGAAATGGCCACACCTGAGCTGTCTACCAGAGAGTTTGGTTTATATCATTATAAGGGCGGCGAAATAGAAAACCTTGCCATGCCTTTATATAATTGGGGCGCCTTTTATGAGAGAGTTGTACGTAATGTCCTGGATGGTAATTATGAGCTTGAGGCAAAGGAAACCAAATCAAAGACCTTAAACTACTGGTGGGGTATGTCGTCAGGCATCATCGACGTTATCTGTTCGGACAGTCATCTGCCGGCAGGAACGATGAGACTTGTAAGACTTGTCACAAAGCTGATAAAATCAGGCGAGTTGGAACCATTTGCAGGGAAAATCGTATCTCAGGATGGAACTATACATTCGGGAGCGGATGATAAAATGAGTGCAGAGGACATCATGCAGATGAAATGGCTGTGCTCGAATGTAATCGGAAGGGTGCCTCGGATGGATGAGCTGGTGGACGAGGCCAGAGATGTCGTAATGATGCAGGGTCTCCAGACGGCAAAGAATCTGGAGCTGAAGATGACCACAGACGTGTTAAAGCAGCCAGGTGTATAGAAAAGAGTAAGGAAAAACAAGGATATAGGCGGATATGAAGATACTGGTATTGGCAGATGAAGAATCAAAATATTTTTGGGATTTTTTTGATAAAAAGAAGCTCGAGGGAATTGATCTGATAATTTCCTGCGGAGATCTTGCACCCCAGTATCTTTCTTTTCTGGCTACATTTTCTCACGCGCCGATTATCTATATCCATGGAAATCATGATGGCTGCTATGCTGAGACGCCACCGGATGGATGCATCTGTATAGATGGCAGCGTATATGAATATAATGGTATCAGGATAGCGGGGCTTGGCGGCTCCATGCAATATAATTTTTATGGTTCGCCACATCAGTACACGGAGAAGGATCAGGAGAAGCGCGTCAGGAAGCTGAAAAGGAAAATAAAAAAATGTGGAGGCGTGGATATTTTTGTATCGCATTCTCCGGCATTTGGCATCAATGATTCATCAGATTTGGCGCATACAGGCTTCAGATGTTTTTTGGATATTTTAGATGAATATTCACCAAAATATTTTATTCACGGGCATGTGCATATCAATTATGGCAGAGATTTTGTCAGAGAATCTGCATATGAAAACACCAGGGTGATAAATGCCTATGAAAAATATATTATAGAAATATAGCCCCTTCTGCTTTTGAAAAAAATTATTTTTATGCGGAATAAGTTATAAAATTATTAAATTTCGGCATAAACTTGAAAGTGCATGATTTTTTTGTTAGACTGATACTTAAAATATTAAGGAGGCTAGAGGCATGGAAAAAAACAGCGAGAAGTACAACAAAATAATAGAAGAACTGGTCGGATATTGTAATGACTCAGGAGCTATAGACCAAAACCTCTATGCAACCTATGACGTAAAGCGCGGACTCAGAGATTCAAACGGAAAGGGCGTACTGACCGGCCTTACGGAGATATCCGATGTCGTGGCATATGAAACATGCGATGGAGAACGCATACCGGCAGACGGGCATCTGTATTTTCAGGGATATGACGTAGAGCAGCTGGTTAGGGGATTTCATGGAAGCAAGTTTGGATTTGAGGAAACCATATATCTGCTTTTATTTGGCGAGCTCCCAACCAGGAGCCAGTTCGATGATTTTGTGGAGCTGCTTGAGACGTTTCGTGAGCTCCCTAGCAAATTCACTAGAGATGTCATACTGAAGGCACCGAGTAAAAATATGATGAATGTGCTTCAGAGATGTGTTCTCACACTTTATTCTTATGATGAAAATCCGGATGATATCAGTATAGAAAACGTATTGAAGCAGAGCATGGAGCTGATAGCACAGTTCCCGCTTCTGGCGGCTTATGGATATCAGGGATATAAGCATTATTACCAGGATAAGAGTCTGGTTATACACAATCCCAAAAAAGGACTTTCCACAGCAGAAAATTTCCTGAGACTTATAAGAGCAGACAAGAAATATACGGATTTGGAGGCGCAGGTACTGGACATTTGCCTGGTTATCCATGCGGAGCATGGCGGCGGTAACAATTCAACCTTTACCACGCATGTTATATCATCTACGGGTACAGACACCTATTCTACGGTGGCCGGATCTCTCGGCTCTCTGAAAGGTCCGAAGCATGGTGGAGCAAATCTCAAGGTGCAGCAGATGTTCGATGATTTAAAGGGGCACGTAAAGGATTGGTCAGATGAAACAGCCATTACACTTTATCTTCAGGGCTTGCTTGACAAGAAGGGCTTCGACCGTTCGGGACTGATATATGGTATGGGTCATGCCGTTTATACAAAGTCGGATCCGCGTGCACGTATATTAAAGAGCTACGCCGAAAAGCTTTCTGTGGAAAAGGGAAAACAGGAAGAATTTGCATTATATAATACAGTGGAATGTATAGCGGCAAAGCTTTTGGCTGAGAGACGCAAGACTGAAAAACCTATTTCGGCAAATGTGGATTTTTACAGTGGATTTGTATATAGTATGCTGGGCATACCGATAGAGCTGTTCACACCAATATTTGCTATCTCGAGGATAGCAGGCTGGTGCGCACACAGGATAGAAGAGCTGGTAAATGCAGGAAAGATTATCCGTCCTGCATATAAATACGTGGGCAGCCACAGAGATTATCTGGATATGGATGAAAGATTATGGTGATTGATGCATCATTTCTGCCATCTTCCGGCTGCGCCACAAGGAAGTATAAGCCCGGTCTTTGTGACAGGAAGACCTATTTCATCTGAGATGACCTTCCCTCCAAATCTAGGCTTTACTTCTGTAGATATCATATATGTCAAAACTGCAGGTGCAAGCCCCGTGGTATAGGAATTTACCAGGAAAAACAGAGGATCATCGCATAGCAGCTTAGCACACAGACTGATAAAAGGGTGTATTTTTTCTTCTATCTTCCAGATTTCCCCCTTTGGACCTCTGCCATATGAAGGAGGATCCATAATGATTGCATCGTATTTATTCCCTCTGCGGATTTCACGTTCTACGAACTTTACACAGTCATCCACTATCCATCTTATTTTGGCATCAGAAAGACCTGATGATATGGCATTTTCCTTTGCCCATGTTACCATACCCTTTGAAGCGTCGACGTGCGTGACAGCTGCGCCCGCTGCGGCTGCAGCACATGTGGCTCCGCCGGTATATGCAAAGAGGTTCAGCACCTTTATTTCTTCTTTTTGAGATTTCCTGATTAAATCTGAAAACCAGTCCCAGTTGACAGCCTGCTCAGGGAAAAGACCTGTATGCTTGAAGCTGAAGGGCTTGAGGTTGAATGTCAAATCCTTATAGTTTACCGTCCATTGCTTAGGCAGGTCGAAAAACTCCCACTCGCCGCCGCCTTTGCTGCTTCTGTGATAATGACCGTTTATGTGCTTCCAGCGCCTGTCATCTCTTGGAAGTGACCACAGCACCTGTGGATCCGGTCGGAGCAGGATATATTTGCCCCATCTCTCGAGCTTTTCACCATTGCTACAATCTATAATTTCATAATCCTTCCAAT
>X287_Common_Brushtail__coassemble_99_pt1 | contig 16641 bp, 16 predicted proteins | sample X287_Common_Brushtail__metabat2_low_PE_009 | metagenome-assembled genome bin X287_Common_Brushtail
CCCTGTATTATATCACTCCTGGTTGCCGCATTATATAATATTGTCGACCAGATATTTATAGCAAATGCCAGTTATCTCGGCTCCTATGGAAATGCCGCAAATACTGTAGTTTTCCCTCTGACCGTAGTTGCCCTGGCTGTTGCCGTCATGATAGGCGACGGTGCATGCGCATATGTCAGCATATGTCTGGGCGCAGGAGAGAAGGAAAAGGCACACCGCACTGTAGGAAATGCCATCCTTATGTGTATCATCTTGAGTATACTTATAACCGCCATCTATCTTATATTTCAGACACCTATCATAAATATGTTTGGCGGAAATGTAAATACGGAAACATTTAATCAGTCCAAGGAGTATTTCTTCTATATTACTATAGGTATTCCATTTTATATGTTCGGGCAGTCCATGAATCCTATCATACGTTCAGACGGAAGTCCGAAATTTGCCATGATCGCCACACTTTTGGGAGCGGCAGTAAATATCATACTCGATCCGATTTTTATATATGCCTGCAAATGGGGCATGATGGGCGCAGCCATAGCGACAGTGCTCGGTCAGGTCTTAACTGCCATACTCTCCATCTGGTACCTTTGCCATATGAAGGCTGTTAAGCTGTCAAGAAAATGCTTCGGCTTCTGGGGCAGCATAATGAAGAAGTTCCTGTCTCTTGGTATTACAAGCTTTTTATCTCAGATATCACTGGTTGCAGCTATGGCAGCCATAAATAACATGATCAAAAAATACGGCGCGTTGGATAAGATATTCAGTCAGGAGGAGTACGCACAGATCCCTATGGCTGTAGTAGGTATCGTCATGAAATTCTTCCAGATTGTCATATCCATCGCTGTAGGTCTGGCTGCAGGCTGCATCCCTGTAGTAGGCTACAATATCGGCGCGGGCAGGAAAGACAGAGCGAAGGATTTATTTACCTTGCTCCTCAAGATGGAGGCTCTGGTAGGCCTTGTCGCCCTGCTCATAGTAGAGCTTCTGCCGAAGCAGCTGATTGCCATATTTGGAGCAGCAAATGAAAGCGAGTACTATACTGATTTCGCTGTCAAATCCTTCCGTATCTATCTCTGCATGATGGTGCTTGCTACAGTAAATAAGGGTACTTTTATATATCTGCAGTCTCTGGGCAAGGCGCTGGCATCGACTGCCATCTCACTGATACGTGAGGTTATATTTGGTGTGGGCTTTGCTTTACTGCTGCCTGTATTTTTCGGGCTGGACGGCGTGCTTTATTCCATGCCACTTTCAGATATCCTGACATTCATCATAGCTGCCGTAATCATCAGGATGACATATAAAGAATTATCGGCTGATAACCTTAGTTAGTTATCAGCCGACTTCAAGAGGCAAGAAAATTGTATTTGACAAATCAATAGAACTGTTGTAGAATGTATGTCGTTGCGATAAGAGATGCAGCGTGTGCATGTAGCTCAGCTGGATAGAGCACTTGGCTACGGACCAAGGTGTCGGGGGTTCGAATCCTCTCATGCACGTAAAAAATAAGAGTTCCGAAATCGGAGCTCTTATTTTTTATGTATGAAGCTATAGGCTCTATTATTTTATTACCTTAACCCATCCTTCAGGTCCTTCTATAGTACCCATCTGGATGCCGGTAAGCGTATCGTAAAGCTTCTGTATCGTAGGTCCCATCTTTTCCATACCGCTAGGGAAGCAGATTTCCTTACCATGGTCGACAATCTTTCCTACAGGTGATATAACTGCAGCAGTACCGCAGAGACCACACTCAGCAAAGTCCTTGACCTCATCAAAGTATACCTCTCTCTGCTCTACAGGAAGTCCCAGGATATCCTTTGCTACTACCATAAGTGAACGTCTGGTAATAGATGGAAGTATACTGTCTGACTTTGGAGTAACTACCTTTCCATCCTTTGTGACAAAGAGGAAGTTGGCACCACCTGTCTCCTCGACCTTTGTTCTGGTGGCGGCATCGAGATACATATTTTCATCAAAGCCCTCCGCATGTGCGGTAACTATGGCATGTAAGCTCATGGCATAGTTCAGTCCAGCCTTGATATGTCCTGTGCCGTGAGGAGCTGCTCTGTCAAAATCCGAAACCTTGATAGTTATCGGCTTTGCTCCGCCCTTAAAATATGGACCTACAGGAGTACAGAAAATCCTGAACTGATATTCATCCGCAGGCTTAACACCTATAACAGCATTTGAGCCAAACATATATGGTCTGATATAAAGAGTAGCACCTGAGCCATATGGCGGTACATAATCTATATTTGCTTTTACAGTTTCTACAACTGCATCTACGAACCTGTCCTCAGGGAATACCGGCATCTCAAGTCTCTTTGCCGAATCTGACAGTCTGCTCGCGTTCAAATCAGGTCTGAAGCAGACTACCTTTCCATCTGCCGTGGTATATGCCTTGAGTCCTTCAAATACTGTCTGCGCATACTGCAATACGCCTGCGCACTCATTAATAACAATATTTTCATCCTCGATCATTTTACCTTCATCCCAAGAGCCGTCCTTAAAATTTGAAACGTATCTCTTGTCTGTTTTCATATAGCCAAATCCAAGATTTGCCCAATCGATATTTTTTGTTGACATAACCTATTCATCCTTTCAATATGGTTTCTTTCAGACATCAAAATCTCATACAATGTCTCATTTATTTATGTTATAGCACAATCTCTCTGGATTTTCCATAGTTTATTTGGATATATACATGCAAAAAATCCAGTCAAAAAAAAGTTTTCATTTACTTAAAAAGCTTTTACAATTTATTGCCTCTTTCTTCATAATTTGTTCATAAAATTATTTTATACTAACCTCAGTTGTTCAATTAAAAAATCCTTTCTCTTTTGTTGTTAAAAAAATAACTGCTTATGTTCTAGCAGTTATTTTTTTGTTTTTATATAGGATTTATTTATGCTTCCTTATGCTTTGCGCTATCAAAGATGTCGATTACATCATCAGACGGAGCCTTTGTAATAAGCGTTACTACTACGGTCACGATAAGCCCGACCAAAAAGCCCGGTACAATCTCATACAGCCCTGTAGGTGTAGCAAGGAAAATATACCACAGGACATCAGTTACAAATCCTGCAATAATGCCTGCAAGCGCTCCAGGATAGTTCATCCTCTTCCAGTATAATGATAATAACACTACTGGTCCAAATGCAGAACCAAATGCTCCCCATGCGTTGCTGACTAAGTCCATGATGCTGCCGCTGTTTGGATTTAACGCTATAAACAGAGCAACTACAGCTATAATTATTACCATGAAACGGCCAGCCCACAGCATCTCCTTATCAGATGCGTTCTTACGCAGCATAGGCTTATATACATCAGATGAAAATGCCGATGAAGAAGCCAGAAGCTGTGAATCTGCCGTACTCATAGATGCCGCAAGGATGGCTGATAACAGTATACCGGCGATAAGCGCAGGGAATACTCCACGTACCATGCTGATAAATACCTGTGAGGAATCCTCCAGACCGCCGCCCAGATACTGACGTCCCACAAGGCCGACTATCGTAGCCATGGTAAGGATAAGTCCTGTCCAGATGCTTCCTACTATCTGGGAACGCTTCATCTCTTTCTCTGATTTGATGGAGATATAACGCACGAGGATATGAGGCATACCGAAGTATCCAAAGCCCCAGCCCAATCCTGATAAAATGGTTATAATACTTGTTTTATCAAGTGCTCCGCTCGCGAGTACATTATAATAATTTGCAGGAAGTACATCCTCTACTGCTACAAAATCTGCTGCCTGCATCGCGCAAACTGCAATAATAGGCGCTACCATAAGTGATGCCAGCATAAGCAGTCCCTGGAAAAAGTCTGTCCAGCATACAGCATTAAATCCGCCCAGGAATGTATATACCACTATGATGGCGGCAGCGCCTACCATCGCCCATGTCTTCCCCATGCCAAACATCGTATTGAACAGGGTACCACAGGCGCTTATGCTAGATGCCGCATAGATACAATAAGCCACAGCAAATATAATGGCACTTATCAGCTGCAGCACCTTATTTGACGATTTAAATCTATTTGTCAGATACTGTGGAATCGTAATCGAATCATCATATGCTATCGAAAATCTTCTAAGTCTCGGCGCTACAAATATCCATGCGCAAACCGTACCGATAAACAAACCTACAGACACCCATACCTGACTCATGCCCGACAGATAAAATGCACCCGGCAGGCCAAGCAGTACCCACGCGCTCATATCAGATGCACCGGCTGACAGTGCTGCTACAAAACCATTCATATTCCTTCCGCCAAGGAAGTATTCCTTCTCTCCGGCCTTCGTCTTTGTCTTCACAAAGAAATAAACGCCTACGCCTATTACCAATATGAAGTATGCAATAAACGCAATCAACTCATAGTAGTTCATCATTTTGTCCTCTTTTCTTCGAAATATAAAATTTATTTTACATAATAACCCTACCAAAATGCAAGCTATTTCTGTGTACAATGTTAAAAATATGTGTTACAATGCGAATATTTAATAAAAAAGAAGGTTTTTTAGATGTCAGACATTACAAATAAAAGTCAGCAGACAGCATATCGCGTATCATTTGTCACAATCATCGCAAATCTGTCTCTTGCCATATTCAAGCTACTTACGGGTGTTTTGGCGCAGTCTGCGTCCATGATATCTGATGCGGTTCACTCCGCTTCGGATGTGTTTAGTACATTTATCGTTATCATAGGGATCCATGCCGCAGGAAAGGACTCGGATGATAAGCATCCGTATGGACATGAGAGATTTGAATGTGTCGCATCCATCATACTGGCCGACGTGCTTGCCATAACAGGTTGCGGCATAGGATATAATGCCATACAGACGATTATATCGGGGAACGAAAGCGAGCTAAGGATACCCGGCATGCTGGCTCTTATTGCAGCCATTATATCCATCCTGGTAAAGGAGGTCATGTTCTGGTATACGCGAAATGCCGCAAAGAAGATAAATTCCGGCGCGCTTATGGCTGACGCCTGGCACCACCGCTCTGACGCCATGTCCTCTGTCGGCGCCCTTATAGGTATCGCGGGCTCACGTCTGGGCTATCCTGTCCTCGATCTGATAGCAAGCCTAGTTATATGCCTGTTTATACTTGTAGCTGCATTTGATATATTTAAGGATGCGATAAATAAGCTGGTCGACTCATCATGTGACCAGGAAACACTAAAGGCCATCGTCATGGAAATCCTGTGCGTGCCGGGTGTCATTACCCTTGACAGCATCAAATCCAGACAATTCGGAAATAAAATATATGTCGATATCGAAATCGCCGCCGATGCAGAGCTAAAGCTTATAGATGCTCATGCCATAGCGGAGCAGGTGCACTCATGTATCGAGGAAAAATTCCCGCAGGTAAAGCATATCATGGTGCACGTAAACCCTTATACCAACTCTTGAGTCACGCGGTAAATGGGCTAATTCTTATACAGGCTCAGCACATAGCTGTACGCATCTCCGATACCGCCGGAGCTGTCTTCATACAGCACCTTTTTCAGCAATACAGGGTTATCGGTAATGATACTGTCCACGCCGCAGGCGATCATCCTCTGCATTTCACTCCTCGTATTTACCGTCCAGGCAAATACCGTAATACCTTTTTCATGTGCCCCGGCAACCAGTGACCTGCTGACATATTTCGAGCTGATGCTGAGCACATCCATGCTCGAATAATCTACTCTGTTGCTGTATCCTACTGTATAGATACAGCCGGTTCTAATATCTTCATTTTCATTTTTCACTTTGCTTAATGATGACTGACTGAAGGATGTGACGACACACTGGTCCTCCATGTCATACTCTGTTATGAGGGCAGCCACAGCCCGTTCAAGCTCGCCTGAACCTGATGCAGGCTTCAGCTCTATATTCATATATGCCTGTCCCTTACACAGATTCATCGCTTCCTCAAGCGTAGGTATCCTGGTGCCTTCATATTCCTCAGAAAACCACGATCCCACATCCAGCTGCAGCAAAGTCTCATAGGTACAATCCTCTACGCAGAGGTCGGCATCTGACGTTCTCTCCGTGCTCGCATCATGCATCAGCACGACATATCCGTCCGCAGTTATCCTGACATCTATCTCCACATAGTCCGCGCCCTCATCTATCGCCGCCTGTATGGCTGCCAGAGTATTTTCGGGAGCCTTGGCACTATAACCTCTGTGTGCGGTAATCGTCGTTCCATCCAGATTGCTCATCCTGAGGCTGTTTCCATTCATCAGCATATCGACAGACAGGTAAAGTGTGATGACAGATACGACCAAAAACAACACTGTCGCTATAATGTCCTGTCTGGTCTGCTTCCCCTGTTTCCTTACATATCTGCTCATCTGAAACGCCCTTGACATCGCAGTCACGGAGGCTATATTGCTTATCCCGCAAAGCACTGCTACGATTATGAGTACGATAACATTCAGGACATCCACGTTATCATAAAATAATAATATCGTCCTATCCTTCGGGCTAATCAGCTTTAATATGATAAACATGACAAATATCGCAGCAGCATATATCAATATACATATGACTACAGCCAGGCATGACCATACGATCTGTCTCCATGCTCTCTTGCATTTGTCCTTAAAGTATTCCTCTGTCTCCCTCTTTGCCTTTTTTATCGAGCCGTCATCAAGTATGAGACAACTGACATATGGATATTTAAATGCAAATATAACCACTGACACGACAAAGATACCCAGGATAACGAGCCACCATATCGCCTGATGGCCGCTGCTTATCGCGGATACCAGATATCTCGACATGGAATTGCCATACAAAATCATCAAAAATGCGGGCATATATACAGCCAGCCCAAATGGTATCATATATCCTATACATCTGATTTTCCTCGAGCAGATGAATCTGAAGCAGTTCCTGTTAATCTGCCATATGTAGCTGAAAATCCCCTGTTTTTCCTCCTGCAGCACGCCATTTAACAGCGTAACCATCATGGTCATATCCAGCAGAAGAAGGATGAGCGCTATGATTATAACGGCTATGATAAATATCGCAAACGGAAAGGAGCAAACTATGTCCATATAGTTTTCCTTTGTCACGTTCGGATATCCCTTTATCCTCATTACAAGAGAAAATCCATGTGTAAAGACAGGAATGATGATATATGAAAAGATAATGATACTTATTATCTGACACAGCATCAGCTTCCATATATTTTTGAATATAACCTTTCCGGTATGACTGGCAAACATTTTCATGATAAATATGACTCCGTGATTTTTTTACTATAAAGCCACCGTACTAATAATCATATAATAATACGGTGGCTTCTTTTTTGCTTATTTTATTGTAAGCGTGTATTAAGGCTTATGCAAATCTTGTTGTATTTACCTTAACACCAGGACTCATTGTGGAAGCTATAACCACGCTCTTCAGGTACTGGCCCTTTGCAGCTGATGGCTTAGCCTTTACAATGGCATCTATTAAAGTCTGGAAGTTTTCGTTTAACTGTTCCTCTGTAAATGATACTTTTCCCACTGGCACATGGATAATATTGGCTTTGTCAAGTCTGTACTCTATCTTACCTGCTTTAATCTCGTTAACAGCCTTTGTAACATCCATGGTAACTGTTCCGGCCTTTGGATTTGGCATTAATCCCTTTGGTCCAAGTACACGTCCGAGACGTCCTACGACACCCATCATATCAGGAGTAGCTACAACTACATCAAAGTCTAACCATCCGTCCTTCTGGATCTTTGGAACCAGCTCCTCGCCACCTGCATAATCAGCACCGGCTGCCAGAGCCTCGTCAACCTTGTCTCCCTTTGCGAAAACAAGAACCTTTACGCTCTTACCTGTACCGTTCGGTAATACAACAGCACCACGTACCTGCTGATCTGCATGACGTCCATCTACACCAAGTCTGAAATGAGCCTCTACTGTCTCATCAAACTTAGCTGTTGCCATCTTCTTAACTAAAGCAACTGCCTCTTCTATCTCGTAAGCAGCAGTCTTATCATAGAGCTTGCTTGCATCTACATATTTTTTACTTTTCTTCATTATTTATAGACCTCCTGTGGTATTATCGGGAGCGACCCTCCCACCAATTCTTTGTAAATTACTCTTCTATGGTTACACCCATTGAACGTGCTGTTCCGGCTATCATGCTCATAGCAGCTTCAAGGCTTGCAGCGTTCAAATCCTTCATCTTGAGCTCTGCAATCTCCTGGAGCTTTGCCTTTGGCAGAACTGCTACCTTATTTTTCTTTGAGTTTGCTGAGCCTGACTTAATGTTACATGCCTTCTTTATCAGCAGTGATGCAGGTGGAGTCTTTGTAATAAAGCTAAAGCTCTTATCCTGATATACTGTGATAACGACAGGGATAATCATGTCTCCCTGATCTGCTGTTCTGGCATTAAATTCCTTTGTAAATGCAACTATGTTTACACCATGCTGACCGAGTGCTGGTCCGACAGGTGGAGCAGGTGTTGCCTTTCCTGCAGGTATCTGTAATTTAATGTATCCTTCTACTTTCTTCGCCATTTTAGCGCACCTCCAAAAATATTGTGGTATTAACGGGCGGTACCCTTCCACTTAATCACTTTACATTTTCTTGATATCAACAAATGATATTTCTACAGATGTTGTACGACCAAATATATCTACGTCGATGGTTACGGTCTGTTTACTTGTATTAATCGCCTTAATATTGCCGACTGTACCTTCCCAGGCGCCTGATACGACCTGAATCGTATCTCCGACTTCCACGTCGATGACGACTGTTCCCTTGTTTACACCAAGGTACTTCATCTCTTCCTCTGACAGTGGAACCGGCTTGGATCCCGGACCTACAAAGCCTGTTACACCTCTGGTATTACGTACTACGTACCAGGTTACATCATTCATAACCATGTTTAGTAATACATATCCCGGGAACAGCTTTCTGGTTACAGCCTTCTGTACTCCGTCCTTAATCTCTGTGGATTCCTCGACCGGTACAGATACTTCCAATATCTGATCCTGCAGCTTTCTGTTTTCAATAGTTTTCTCAATATCAGCTTTTACTTTGTTCTCATATCCTGAGTAGGTATGAACGACATACCATTTGGCATTTTCTGTTTCTGACATATCCTTCACCAACCTTTAACCAACGATATAGAGCAAACCAATCTGAATTGCCCAGTCAACCAGTACGATAACTGCACCGAGAAGTACAGTTGCTACAATTACCAGTGCTGACTGCTTTAAAAGGGTTTTTTTGTCAAGCCAAGTGATCTTCTTGAATTCACCCTTCATTTCCTGAAACCAGCTTCTTTTGAGAGTTGTTGATGTTTCTTCTTTCTTTGACATTTAATCACTCCTTTTACCGGCTTTAGGGTTACTTGGTTTCTTTGTGCATTGTATGTTTCTTGCAGAACTTACAATACTTTTTTGTTTCCATTCTATCCGGATGCGTTTTCTTATCCTTTGTCATATTGTAATTACGCTGTTTACAATCCTGACATGCCAGTGTTATCTTTACTCGCACTTCCATTTACCTCCTGTTTTCTAATTTAAGGCATAAAAAAAAGACCTTCTTTTCATCGCACACTATACAATAACATACATGTTTAGGACAAGTCAAGAAAATCTTTATTTTATTATTAACTAAATATAGCCGCTATAGCACCAAATACGCCAAGGCTTGCGAGTGCCATGATGATACCCGCCAGGATAACGCCCATCATAACGGCCACCACGCTCTTCTTCCATTCCAGATCCAGAAAGCTCGCCGCGAGTGTGCCGGTCCACGCGCCCGTACCCGGAAGCGGTATGCCGACGAACAGTAGCAACGCTATATATACGCCTCCGCCAGTTTTTTCCAGCAGCTTTTTTCCACCATTGTCGCCCTTTTTTATGCACCATGAAAAGAACCTGCCTATGACGGGCTTGCGAGCGCCCCACAAAAGCACCTTTCTGGCAAAGAAAAATATAAACGGCACAGGAAGCATGTTCCCTACTACACATATGATATATGACGCGGCAAATGGCAGATTCATACCTACCGCTATCGGTATAGCTCCCCTCAGCTCCACTATCGGAACCATGGAAACGAGAAATATAATAAGATATTTTTTTAACATATATATGCGCTACTCCATAGATGTTTTTGTATAAAAAGGCTCTGTAAGCTCTATAACCTTCTGTCCTAACGGATTTTCAGCCGGAGTGAATGCCACCTTGAGGCCAAATGAATATTCCTTGAGCTCCGGTGCAAGCTTTGCAAAAATCCCCTGCACATCGCCCTCAGTATCTATAACTATCAGATATTCATCCTCGCTGTCTTCCTTTTCAATCATCTGCATATATGCAGCCTCAACCTCTGGCTCCTCCTTGAGGATCTCACAAGCCTTCTCCAGCATATCTACAGGCATGTACTTCGGTGTACGAAGCTTTATCTTTGAGTTTGGCTTGAGTGTCTCCTTTGATACAGGTCCTGCGTTCTTGCTCTGCTCGAGGCGATCGATAAGACTCGCATTCACAGGCATAGGCATACCAAATGGGTTGATGACAAGTCCTGCAATCTTCCCTTTGGAGCTTTGCACCATCTGTGCCAGCTCCTTGTAGGTCAGCACAACCTTTTCTGAGTTTAATGTATTCTTGCTCTCTGTGCCCTTTTCATATTCCTCATCATCAGTATAGCATGGGAAAAAGCTTTGCTTATCCTTATTTGTGATGATATGGAAATTAATCTTGTATTTGCCCTTGGAGTGAATCTCGCCCTTTTCATTCACCTCAGGCTTTGGGTCTATCGTGGCAGGAACTATGAATTTGCCACAAATCAGGCTTCCCAGAAATTTATTTCTGTCAGCTTCTTCCTTTGAGCCACCTCTTATGTCACTGATGGCTGCCTTTAAATCTTCGTTTTTTATATCTACGCCTATAAGCATTATTCTTCCTCTTTCTTTTCTTTTTCTACATTATATATAAATTCCCTGAAGCGCTCCTCATCACGTTTGCCTTCCTCGCCATGCTTAGTCACGGTCTTTTCAGGATCTATATCTATAGGCTCCAGCCCTATCTCATTTGTAAAAACCTGCATAAATTCTTCTCCGCCCTTATATGTGGCTACCGGTATCGTGATAACGTTCTTATCCGCCGCACAGACTATTCCTCTCGTTATATGATAGAACGGCTCGGTCTCCTCAGATGTCTCCCTGATATCCGACAGCTTGTATTTCTTCCATATAAAAGGAAGCTTCGCATAGGACAGATATGTCTCATCAAGCTTTGCCGCAGACCCTGCGATGCATCTGCTGAAAAGTCCTATCAGCAGGCCTATAATTGCGGCTGCCGCAAGAAGTATAGGTCCGATACCTTCCTTTACACCATCCATGCCCATTATGGCTATGACTATAAGCTCAAGTATGAGGATCGTCACGATGGCTGTAGCAGGTCCTATAAGTGTATATGCCGAGTACACAGTCCCCTTCTTCCTCCTAGTACATTTGCTGTAGTAGCTGAAAGGTCCCATCTTCATCCCCAGCTCCTCATGGCAGTAGGGACAGTATTTCTGGTTCTGGTTGCCATTTATAGGTATGGGCTTCTTACAATGCGGGCATCTGAAGAAAATATATCCCAAAACACCTGATATAAGCATCATAGCTACAAATATCAGCCATCCATACATCATATTACCCTTAATGGTAAATAGAAAAATACATACTATACCAATAAGGGTCATTATCTCCGAGATTAATTTTACAATTGACAGTTTCATGTTCAAAACCTCCGATCTGTCTTTATCTTTGCGCGAATCATCTCTCCGGTATTTTTAAAGAATACCATCATTCATCCCGAAATACAAGCCAGACCTTTTATGGTTCACATTTATTTAAGAAGTTTTTCAAAATCAGCTTCAGGTACCGGGCGGCTGTAATAGAAGCCCTGGATATAATCCACGCCCATTTCCTTCAGTATATCCCTCTGTTCCTCAGTCTCTACGCCTTCAGCCACGCTAGATATCTTAAAATTCTTTGTGATATCAAGAATATTTCTGACTAAGTACTTGGAACGGGCATTTCCATCATATGCGATATCATCAACAAAGCTCTTGTCTATCTTTAATGTCGTAAGCGGCATATTTGCCAGCAGGCTTAAGGATGAATATCCTGTACCAAAATCATCTATCGAGAGCATGAAGCCCAGCTCCCTTATACGGTTCATGGTGGCAATCATATATTTCGAGTCATAGTATGCCATGGACTCTGTCAGCTCAAATTCTATATATTTGCGATCCACGTCATATCTGTTTACTATACCGAGAACCGTCTCTATAAGTACGGGACTGTATAGCTGTGCTCTGGACATATTGATGGAAATCGGCACCAGCTGCTTTCCCTCAGACTTCCACTGTTCGAGCTTCATGCACACGCGCTCCAGCACGTATCTGTCTATCCTGCTTATCGTTCCCTCTGACTCAAAGTACGGTACGAAATCTGCCGGGGGAAGTATCTGCTCATGCTTATAATCCCAGCGGATAAGCGCCTCCGCACCCACCAGTTCATTCGTCTGCGGGTTATATTTCGGCTGATAATATACCAGCAGCTCTTCCTCAGACATCGCCCTGTCCAGATCCTTCTTGAGCATCTTGCCGCGGAGCTGCTCCTCCTTCATCTTTTCGGTATAAAAATTTATCTCTGTCTCATTCGCCTTCATGCCCATGCTCTGAGCCATCTTTGCGAGGTCGGCTACCGTAGTACCGTAGCTCATTATATCCTCTATCGCCGCAATGCCGCACCTGTAATATACCGGATATGTAGGATCCTCCTCCAAATACTCCATCTGACGGAACATCATATCCAGGTTGTTCCATATGGCGTCATTTTCCATCTTTTTCGCCATCATGGCAAAATTATCATTATCACATCTGCAGGCGAAATATATCCAGTCACAGCTCTTAAGCACACTGCACACCTTCCTGAGCATATTATCTCCCGCTGCATGGCCATATATTTCATTTATCATTTTGAAGTCCTTGATATCAAAATGAATGAATATGTAATCATCTATATCATATTTGTCATAATTGCATAATTTCTCCAACATCCAGTTCCAATTGTAAAAGTTTGTGACAGGCTCAAAATATGCAAGCTTGAATAAATTATCCTTGGAAAAATCTTCCACATTTGCGTTGTCGCCTAAAAAAATCCAATCATCCATAATGCCACCTTCTTTCAAGCATTTATCTCTTCCTCTTCCTCATGCAACTATGTTAATCTTAACACACTTTTATTTTTTTTGACAGATATCAGCTTATTAAAAAAACCAAAAAAATTAGATGAAAATTGCAAATTATATTATGCAATGTTCACAAAAAACACATAATTTCCCATTATTTTTACAGATGGTTTACAAGCCGCACAAATTATTGAATCTTGTTCCCTTTTGTATTATACTGTTAAAAGTCACAAATCAATCAGGAGGACGCATAAATGGACGAAGCAAATCTCCCTATAGGTATCTTTGATTCCGGTATAGGCGGCATAAGTGTGATGAAGGAAATCATCCATCTGATGCCGGAGGAAAACTATATATATTATGGAGATTCGGCAAATGCTCCCTATGGCACCAAAAGCCTTACCGAGGTGCGTCATCTCTCTGACTGCTGTGCGGCATTTCTGCTGGCTCACGGCGCAAAGGCCATAGTTATCGCCTGCAATACAGCCACCAGTGCAGCTGCATCCATGCTGCGGAGTATGTATCCCGAGCTGCCGATAGTCGGTATCGAGCCTGCGGTAAAGCCTGCCGTGCTCTGGAAGGAGCATGACAGGGTGGGCGTCATGGCCACTCCGATGACACTGAATCAAGCCAAATACAAAAGTCTTATGCATACATATGAGAACCGTTCCAAGATATATAGCATCCCATGTCCAGGTCTTATGGAATTCGTCGAAAGAGGCGAGCTCTGCGGTCCCGCTCTCGAACAATACCTAAGCGATACTCTTTCCCCTTATCTGAAACAGGGGCTCGACGCCATAGTCCTTGGCTGCACCCATTACCCTTTTGTAGAGCCTGCTATCAGAAAGGTCGCAGGTCCTGACATCCAGATATTTAACGGAAATGGCGGCACAGCAAGAGAGCTGAAGAGACGTCTCGAGTCCTCAGGACTCAAATCTGACGCCACCACGCGTGGAAGCGTCATGATATATAACAGCAGCCCGGACAAAAGCCTCATCCGCTTATGTCACAGGCTGCTTGAAGCATAATGTCAAGGTGTACCCTCACTAATTAATCTGTCGTAGGTCTCCTGCCATTCAAATGAATCCGCGTTTCTGATGGATGCGAAGTTATCATACAGATATGTCAAAAACACACCGATTTTCCCCTGGATATGGCTGCTGTTGTAGCAGTCCTCGAGATATTCCCACTCAGTAAAATGCTCCATCAGTCTGGCTCTATCCTCGCCCACATAGGTTTTACTGTAGTCATCATAGAAGTAGACGGTTTCAGCGTCGCCACTCGTAAAGTATGCTTCATCATATGAAGTATACTCATAATCTTCTTCATATCCTATATAGCTGTCATAGTAGCTGTAGCCTTCGGGATTATACGCGCTCCATGCCTCATTTAACTCAGATGTGACTCCGCTTTGCTCGAGCTTATTATCTATGACATGGCAGAGCTCATGAACGATAGTCGACCTTATATCGCTTTCATTCATATCAATCGCCATCATCTGATATCCCCATGTCGTTGATGTGACAGCTCCCGCCTGGCTGATATAGAGCTCCTCGTCCTTTGTCGTGAGCGTACCTGTCAGATATATGGTTATGCTGATGAAGCAGCCTTCCGTGAGCTCGTCTATGAAGCCTGTCGGATATATGCCAAATGCCTCTTCTATGTCGTCCATGGCGCTCATCATAAGTGACGTATCCTCACATACCTCAGCATCATAATCAGGCAGCTGGTCCTTTACATTTGCCCCGAGTACTATCTGTATACCATATGTTTCCTCCATCTGCTTCGCCCGCTGTGTCGCCTCGCCATAATCTACCTCTTCGTCCATAGCATAAGCCGTTTTTGTGGCAGCGTTACAGCTGCTGCCTGTGCCCGCAGCATAATCCCAGAGATATATACATGACACATAGGCTTCATCGCCATTCGTATATGCGATAACCGGTAAATACAACTCCGGCTCAACCATGATGGCGCCTACATCATACCAGACATAATCCTCAGCATCCTCTGTATCCTCTACAGGCATATCCGTCTGATACTTCCTTCCATGCTCGAAATCATAATAGACAAGCTCTGTCACATCCTCCGGATACTCATAGCAGATGGCATAGGAAAGATCCGTATCAAAATAATCATAAAACTCATCCATGGTAAAGAGTTCTTCATACTCACCATCTTCTGTATCATATAGCACATAAAAATAGCATTCATTTGCCATATCATATATCTCCATGCAGAGCTCCTCGTCATCAGCTGAGATGATACAGCAGTTTGTCATATCCGTATCAGGTCTCCATACCTCCTCACCGATATCTGAAAGCTCTATGGTCGTGCTCTCTATCCGTCCCTGTTCTGTAATCTCATATGTCCCATCGTCCGATACGAGGTCGCCATATGGCATGGCATACCGGTAGAGTCTCTGGTCGGCACTGTTCATGAAATACATGCAGTCATCATCACATATATAAGATATGTAAGCATTCTCATCAGACTCACCAAATATCGTGCACTCTGAGAAATCCCCGCTAAATGTAATCAGCTCATTTGTCGCGCTCCTGTTAACCACGAGAGGTGACGTGTGCATAATCTCGAAGTCTAGAGCGTTGCCATAGCTTGCCTCGTAATCATTCATCTGCACGCTGCATGCCGTTACCATCCTTCCATCAGATAACGAAATGAGCTCCACGCTCAGCACCTTTTCCGTATCCATCTTCAAGACCAGCAGTACGTCATCGTCATACATCGCAACATCCATGATATCTCCCGTATCTTCCGTCACATCCGTTATATCATAGAGACCGTCCTTGGCATTTATCACATGCCAGTCCAGATCCCACGAAGCCTCCTCTGTGGTCGGTGTCTTATCTGTTTCTGTACGTTTTTTGTCATCCTCCGTCGCGCGGTTTCTGTCTGCATCATCGCCGCAGCCCGCAAATAATGCAGTTAACATAAGTCCTGCAAACAGTATCCATCTTCTCATTCTCTCACTCCTTGAGCTAAAACGAGCCGGCAAAAGCCGGCTCGTTAGTATGCAGCCTATAACGGCACATCTTAGAATAATTCTTTCAATCTCAATGCCTTCTCGATACTGCCTTCGACCTTCAGTTTTCCTGTCATATATGCCTTTACCGGGTCCAGCTTTCCAGAAAGTATCTTGAACATATTGTCAGCAGTGCAGATAAACATCGCATCTCTGTCATGATATTCATATGGTTCTATGTAGAGCTTGCCTTCCTTTACCTCAGCGTAGAAAGCGCCAGCGCCCTCTCCTGTTACATTAAACTGATATGCCAGATGGTCCTTTATATGACTTACATCTGCATCCTTGAACATATCCTTTACCTGAGCAAAAATCTCCTCATATGTCATGTTCTCTTTCTCCTTTCAAGATTTATTTTTTCTTCATTATACCCTATGTCGTAGAAAATTGCATCTGTTTGTTGCA
>X287_Common_Brushtail__coassemble_103_pt1 | contig 16463 bp, 23 predicted proteins | sample X287_Common_Brushtail__metabat2_low_PE_009 | metagenome-assembled genome bin X287_Common_Brushtail
ACTATCACAAAGATTTATTTCTTATATAATGGTAAAAAGTATGAACTTAGAGCGCAAGTTCCATATAGAAATCAATATCTTATTACTCTTGTAGAAGTTACCGAGTAATGTTATCTCAAGTTGAAGATAGGCATGGCGCTCTGTATGCTGACATTACTCTTGAAGATTTAGGCTATCCAACCTATACTCCATTATGTCACATACCTATTGCCTATGGTAATATATGGGAGCAGATAGGTGAAGCTTTTGTAGAAGAAGCAACTGCCACCTGTCCTGTTGATACTGGATATTTGCGGGACCACATTGGCACTACTCATGATGATGCGGGAGTAGAACTTTGGTCTGATGCAGAATATTCTATTTATCAAGAGTATGGAACACAAAAGATGGAAGCTCAGCCTTATTTTGAAGCGGCGATGCTTAATGCTATGGATTCAGTTCAGAGTCAATGTACCGCACAGAAAAATCAATTTTCCGAAATAGATTCTGATATGGCTTTCTTAATGCAAGGCTGTACTGGCGGTCTTGAGTCATGTTATTATTACTTAGATAGATTAGATAGAGTAATTGCTTTTATGACCAGTGAAAATGCGGGGATGGCCGCGGAAAGTGGCATTTATTATGACCTAACTCCGCTGTATGATGCAAGATATGAGGTTGAAGCTAGAATAGAAGAACTGATGGAGTATGAACAGCAAGCCGCAATGGGCGGAGGAGGTATTTTAAGTTTCTTAGCTCAATTATTTGCAGAAATGCTTGCTATGCTGATTGTAGAAATACTTACTTTTCCTTTTCAATTAGTATGGAGCGGAAATGCACCAGGTCATACCCCAGTTCATTAAAGGAGATTATTATGTTAGATATAAAAACTAAAGTATATAATGCTCTATCTGATTTATCAATTAACCTATCTGATAATCCCGACTATTACAAAGACCATAATAAATGTCCCTTTGCAATATTAAGAACTATCAATGAAAGTCCGCAATATTATAAGAACTTTCAAAAGGTTAATTGGTTAATTAGGATAGATGTGTTCTCCAAATATAAAGGAGAAAAAGAAATAAAAGATTATTATGAGAATGAAGTGCTTCCCGCGGTTGAGGGGTTATTAAAGGAAGATGGAATTACCTATATTACTCCTTCTATTGGGATTATGGATGAGTCTGAACTAGGGCCGATTCAAAAGCATGGAGTTATCTCTTTAGTAATAGATACAATGGAGGTAAATGAATAATGAGAGGATTAGATTGTTTACTTTCTATTGGCGGAAATGCGGTCGCCGCGCAAATGGATGCAAGTCTTTCAAGAGCTACAAGAGTAGGTGATGTCACTGATAGAATTGCTATGACATGGGAAAACTATCTACCTGGCTTAAGAAGTTGGAATGTAGTGTGTCAAGGTGCTTATGTTGTTAGTGATACAGCTTTGATAGCTCTTGAAGATGCTTTTGCTAATGGAGAAGTTGTTGATATAGAATTAGGACAAGAGGGACATAAGTATAAGGGGCAAGGAATTATTACTTCTTTTCCTATTGGAGCAACTTATAATAAAGATGTTACTTATTCAATCAACTTACAAGGAAAAGGAGCTTTAGAAAGAGAATGATAGAACAAAAGGCTAAAGAATTAGGCTTCTTGCTAGGAACAACTGTTTCTCCAGAAGATGTTGATGTGGCGGAAAAGGCTTATGAGCAGAAGATGTGTGACTTAGGGAATTTAATGATAGTGGCTTTCCGCAAAGCGCAAGACCCTAATTCAGAGCCTTTTGCTGTTACTGTTGAACATAGCAGAGAAGAGACTTTCAAGAAGCTTGGACTGGAGGAAATTGAATGAAGTTTAGTGAGCAATTAGCTAATATGGTAAATGAAACTCCTGTTGTTAATTTTAGCGAACAAAATTCAGTAGTAGACACACAAAAGTCTACAAAGACTAAAAATAACCAAGAGATGCTAAATCAGCTTGGCTTAGCAATCAAAAGGAGATAAAATAAGATGTTAATAAATGATGTTAATATTAGTGAGTATGGAGCTGAACTAATAGATAGAATAGCATCTACTCAAGTGATTAACTCTATCACTGATTGGTTAGATGGTTCAGTTGAAGGTACTCTCTTAAGACAAAGCTATGACTTCAAAAGTATCAGAGTTACTTTTGTAGTTACCGCGGATAATGAGGATACCGCATATAAAAATATTAGCAAATTAACAGAAGCATTAAAGAAATGCTCTATTAAATTTGATGATATAGATTTAGTATTCCCCTGCTTCTTAAATGGTAATTCAATACCAGAGAGATTGCAAAATGGGGTGTTTAAAATTACCTATGTTCTAGCTAATGATTGGGGATTAGGAGATGAAATCTCATTAGAATATGAAATCACACCAGTCAATGCACAAAAGCTAGAAGTAGTTTATATAGAGAACTGGGCATCTACTGCTTCGGTTTATGCCCAGTGTTTTGATGATTCAGAACTTTATGTAACAATAGCAGATGAAACTGTATACATTGATAATGATGCGGTTGCGGCGGCCGCTGCTTCAAGTAGCACATGGACTAGCTTCTTCCTTGCTTTAGGAGTAGATGTTAATAAGTACAAACCCGCAACTAACAATACATTAAATGGTTTTGTGTATTCAGATACAGAGTACAGTGAAGCTGAGGCTGTGGCGCTTGTAAGCACCGCCGCCCGCATAGAAGTTTATTATAATAGATTCCAAAAAGCAGGATTACCTGACTTACCAACTGATACTACTTATCCTTCTCTTGTATGGAGTATGAATGATAATACAAGTAGTATTTATATTGATTTAGGTATTGGTAAAGATTGGGATGTTAGAGACATTACTGTTTATGCATGGGGTCGGTGGTTTGATCCGAGCGGGGATGGCACTATGATTGGTGCTGGTTCTGATTACTATTGCTTAGGATTGAATATGCCTTATGCAGAATATAAAACTGGTGATGTTAATAGTCATACCGCAACAGTTTATACTGATACAACTTCTGGTAGTCAAATTATTATTCAGACTCTTGAGGATATTGATGATACTCCTCTTAGAAAATATGGATTCAAGCGGTCTGAGGATAATGCAGCACCTATCCGCGGTTATGTTGATGTTTTATTTAATGGAGTTACATTAGATAGAACTGATTTAACAGACTTTACATTATCTAATAACATAACTTTAATGTATGGTCAACTAGGTTATGCTTCCTATTGTGATATATCAAGAGTACAAGTATATTATCAGGGAGAGCTGGTAAGAGATTTTGTACCAATAGCAGGAAATGTTAAGAATGGTTTTGTTAATGAATATGATGGCGGTTTCTATGATACTATTACTATGACTTTTGTTCCTTGGGTCAAGTCTAATGGAACTACAGGGGCGGCTCCCGCACAAGGGGTGATGTCATATCCTGGAACTGGCGGAAGTGTAACACCTACTCCTGACCCAGAACCTACAGACCCAGAAGTAACTTACTATACAGTAACAGTTAATAATGGAAGCGGCAGTGGCTCTTATGCGGAAGGAGATTCAGTTATAATTAGCGCGAACTCCGCGGAAGATGGTTATGAATTTGTTGATTGGACTGTTGATACAAACAATGTTACCTTAACTAATTCAACATCAGCCTCTACTGGCTTCATAATGCCAGCTGCAGATGTAACAGTTACCGCAAATTATCAAGCAACTTCTAGTGGAGACACTGGTGAAGTTGGAACCATATTAGTATATGAAAATGATAGTGATATTACAAGCGAGACTGTAATGGGCGAAAATGCTGGTACATGGGCGCAGTCAACCTCGAGTTCCGCAGAAGGGTTACCTGGTGGTTATGAGCAAATGACTGCTGTTTATAGTATTCCTAATGTAGCAGGCACTTGGTCTATGTACAATAGCAGTAACTTCTCATTAACTTCTACTGGTATTTATAATGATAAGTGGGGTAGACCCGCAATGTCACTTTATGTAGATGCAAGTAATAAGTCTGGTCAGTATGTAATATTTACACCAGATGATGGTAGAGGAGCAACTCAACAGAACTTCTGTATTAAAGCATTTTAAATAGTTTAAAAATAGCATTTTTCCTCAAAGGTATAGCAGGACTTATAAATATAATCTGTGATAAACCTTTGAGGAAAACTATTAAAATAAGGAGATTGTATAATGGATAATAGTTTAATGATGTACTCTAATCTGCAATACAACCCAATCTCTATACCTGACTTTACTATACTTGAATTATATCAAGATTCAATAGCAGAAGCAACTAGATTAGGATATAGTATAATTCCCATTGAAGGATTAAGTACACAAGAGATAGAAGATAAGTGCGCGGAATTGGCTGCTACAGTGCAACCAGATGGCTACACTTCATACATCTTATTAACTGGCGCGGAAGGCGATTTTAGTCATAAGATTGTTTATGGAGTTTGGTATAGCGGGGATGCCCCTTCTTATCCATCTGAGCCAACTGTTTCAGAACTTACACCCGCGGACAGTATTTCTGTGTGGCAAACCCTTGAGGTGCCAAATAGCGGGGCGCCCGCATTTGCAAGTATTACTTTAACACTTTCTGCTTTTGATAATATAGAATTTTATATAAATGGAGATTATTTTCATATTACAATAGATGAACCAGTTGATGGTGTAGATACTGTAATTATAAATAAGAGTGGAGTATATTACAATGATAAAGCTATTTCTACTTTTGAAATAGATACCTTGCCTAAATTACAGCCAGGTACTAATTATATTGAAGTTAATGCTACTAATATAACAAAAGTAGGAATTAAATATATAGAACAATATTAAGGAGGCTAAATGATGTTAATAAAGTTATATGATAAACAAATGAACTTTATTAGAACAATAGCAGAAGTTAAAGACCTCCAAATAACTGAGGAACTTGAAACTGGGTATAAGATTGCTCAGTTTCAGTTACCTTATTCAGTGGGCTTTGTTCAAGAGGAACAAAAGATAGAAATAGATAATTATATTTATGTAGTTAAAGAAATCAACATGGAAGATGTAGATTACTATGAAGTATATTGTAAACCATATTTCTCAGGATTACTTGGTAAACATATTGATTCTTTAACAGGATATTCCTATTCTTTAGCTACTGCTTTGGCGGAAGTGCTTGAAGATACTGGGTGGACATATCAGTTCATGGAAGATATTATTGGGGTCTATACTCTTAATATTGAGAGAAGTAGCGCTTTAGATGCGATTTCCGCGCTTGGAGATTTATTTGATGTTGATTTTGCTTTTGATACAAAAGAAAAAGTAATTAAGGTGTGGAATGAGCGGGGAAGTTTTGTAGAGACTTTCTTATTTAATGAAACTACTTTAAGAGAATGTCAAGTACAATCTAGCACTTATGACCTTATTACTAGATTGATTCCTATTGGAAAAGATGGTATTACCATAACCGCAATCAATGGTTCTAGTTGGTTAGAAGATTATTCTTATACTGATGAAGTGATTGTTGGCTATTGGGTACAGACAGGTATATCTAATAAAGATGATTTATATAAATTAGCTCAAGATAAAATAGAAGATTGTAGTAAACCTCAAACAACTTATAAAATAAAAGCCATTGCTTTAAATAGCTTAGTTAGTGTAGGGGATTCTATTAGAATTATTGATGAAATTAAAGGTATTGATAAAATAGAAAGAATTGCTAAAACAGTGACTTATCCTGACAAACAAGAGCAGAGCTATGTAGAATTAGGTAATCCTATCACATCCTTTGATGACATCTATAAATCACTTGAAGCAGCACAAGAGATAGTCAATAAAGACACTCTAAGAAACTTAACTGAATTAAATAAAAACTATGAATAAAGGCGGGCGGCGGCCGGTGGGTGACTTTAACCTTGGTCTTTAGTCACTAATACCCCTCTGTCCGCTTTCAATAAAAAGGGAGGTTTCTATGGATTTATCAGTAATATTAGAAGCAATTTCAACAGTTGGCTTTCCTATTGTTATAGCACTTGGTTGTTTCATTTTTATTTATAAAATATGGACAAAAGAACAAGAAGAGCAAAAAACAAGAGAAGATAAAATGTTTGAACAATTAGAAGGATTCAAGCAGACAATGGATAATTTTAATGTAACATTATCTAAGATAGATACTAGATTAGAAGTATTAGAACACCAAACAAAATAAGCGGCGGTCTTGCCTTATAGAGTCAATGGACTAAACCTGAAGCTCTATAAGGCGACCGCCGCCTTTTTATTTGAGATAATTTTGTATCTCTTTATTTAGCTGTTGTTCTACTGCACTTGCTATTGCTTCTCCTATTGCATCTTGCTGTTGTGGAGTACATACAACTTCTATATTTTTCATTGCAAGATTATAGGGGTCTTGGTTATGTGCTTTATCATAGCCAGTAACCGCATCACTTACTAAATTTTGTTTATACATCATTTGTTTATATTTTTCTAACATTATATTGTTTCTCCTTTATAATGGTCTACTTTCTTAGCCATAAAGACCATTCTTCTAGCCCAGTCATCCCCAGTCGCCGCATCTCTTTCATACTGTTCCTCTTGTTTACTTTTCTTTCTTTTAGCCTCTTGAAGCTTACTATAAAGTTCTCTATTACTTGTCATAATGACACTCCTTTTCTATTGTTTTTTCCTCAAAGGTTTATCAGGACTTAAAAATATAATCTCTGCTATACCTTTGAGGAAAACTATTAAAATTAGTAATTTAATTAAAGATATGAGTCTCTTCAATATCATCATTAAAGGTGAAAATACCATCTTCAAAAATATACAAATCTTCTACTAATTCAAACATTCTTTTAATATCCTCATTAACAATAGCATTACAAGTAAAAGGTTTGCACCAATAATAAACTGCTTTATGTTTATCCCATAATCTTTTATAAACAGTTTTCCATGCTTCTGGATTTTCTTTCTCTTGTTCTTCTTTTAAGAAAGTTTGCATATCTTTCTTATAGTATTCATAGGCTTCTATATCTTCTTCTTCAACAGGAGATTGAAACTTTTCTCCATCAACAGATACAGTATACCATAATTGGCGGTTTTCGGGTTCTTTGATGATTAGGTTCTGGTCTAAAAGTTTCTTAGCCCACTTCCGCAAAGTAGATTCCGCAACTTTTATATTAAACATTTCATCCATTAACTTGACTCTTGTTGACCATGGACTGCAACCAAAATCTTCATCAAATTGTAAAGCAAACAGAAATGCGGCGAAGGCTGAAGCATCGACCTGTATGTCCAGACCTAATTCTCTTAGGGCGATTTCCGCAATTCTTTCTTCTTTTGTTTGTGGCACTTTTAATATTGTCACTTGTGTTCTCTTATATTGATAAGAGTATCCCCATTTTTGCAAGGTATCTTTTACTTTTCTTGCAAAGTTTTTATTTTGTGGATCTATACCAATTATATCTGCTATTTCAGCTCTTGTATAGACTCTAGTTACTAATGATTTCATCTATCTTTCTTCTCCTTAATTATCCCTCAACAGAATCAAGATAAGTGACCAGCTTATCAAGATTTGCATCAGTCATTCTGCGGGTTTTGCCTGTAAGTTTCTCCATAACTCCATTAGAGAAACCTAATTCTTTAGCTATATCTCTATAAGATACACCATGTGTTATTTTATACATAGCTACTCTTTGATATATCTCTTCTACTTTATCTTTATTATTGTTCATTGATTATCTATACCTTTCTTAAAATATATTTACCTTCATCTGGTTTGTATTTTTCCATCCAACCGCTCTAAAAAGAAAGAGGGTTTATTGGTCAGATAAACCCCAGATGAAAGCATTAGAACTTTATGTTATTTTATATATATATTATATTAAAAAATCTGACAAAAGTCAAATTAGTTGTCTTGAGGAAGCGGTAGGAGGGTTAGGTGGACTCCTACCGCAGTCTATTTAAAAATGGCTATAATTAAATAGAAAAGTTTTTACTTTATATAATATGAAAAGAAGGAAAACAAAATATTTAACCTCTTTGTTTCACTATTATATGAAAATTACTAAGTATAAAATTTACTAACTTGTCCAAGAAGTTACTAAATTTTTTTTGCTACTTTAGTAATTATATAAATATATAATATTTAATTAACTTATATATTTATATAATTACTAAATAAATATTTAATTTATTTTAATTTAGCAATTATTTTATATGTTTTATATCCTTAATCTATAAATATTATACCAGAAATTTTTTCATTTGTCAAGTTTCAGCATAATCTACCTAGGCCTTTAGTCACATAACCGCCGCCCGCAGTAGGTATCCTTCTATTTAATTTTGGTACATATTTCTTTATTAGTTTACTTTCCTCTTGTTCTAATTGTAATTCTATATCAGGGCAGTCACAAAACTCTATAACTCCCGCGCTTATTTTATGTCCAGCTTTTAAAGCTCTGCGGATTTCTTTGTATATTGGTCTATTGTACTCTGGTGATTCTGGGCAATAGACATGACTCTTATGCATGAGCCATCTTTGTAGTAGATTTATGCTCTTGCCTATGTATACTAATTCGCCATCACAATAGATACCATAGATTCCGCTCTTGTTAAAATAACTATCTTTCATTTCTTGTGGTGTATCATCCCACATTTGTTGAATCATTGCTTTATGATTCTCTGTTAATCTTTGTAAACTCATTATTCTAATGCCTCTTTCTTATTTTATATTTAATGAGGAGACCAATCCTCATCTCTGACATTATTATATGAAAATTGCTTTGTATGGAATAATCCAAGTTGTCCCAGAAAATTATTAAAATTTTATAAATTTTTGAATTTTAGCAGGAGAACTATTTTTTTAGGAAAAGGTCTGAAAGTAATTCATAAGAGTAATAATCAAGCAATTTCAGCTTAAATTAAGTTAGTTCTTGTTTAGCAAGAGAGAAAAAGAGAAAGAAAAAAATGCGGACAGTGGGTTAGTGGAAGCATCAACTCTAAGAACTTTTCCTCAAAGGTATAGCAGGACTTAAAAAATATAATCTCTGCTATACCTTTGAGGAAAAAATAATAGATGTGTGGCGCCTTATACCGCCAACCGCGCTTGACAAAAGAATTTTTTTGTGGTAAAATGATTAGAAAGAATTGGACAAAATCTTATTATTTGCTTAAAGATTTTTTTATATAGAGTATGAAGCCAATGAAAGGAGAATAAACATTATGTCTTGGACTAATAAAGATAAGTTGACAAAAGATTTGTCAGACCGCGCAAAGAATAAGTGGATGCTTATTGTTGATGAGTGGTTTCAAAATGGTTTTATTGGTTATAAAGCTTATCAAAAGTATTATCCAAATGCTAATAAGAACACTGCTTCTAAAGAGTGTAGTTTAATGTTTAGAAATCCTTGGGTTGCAAACTATATTCAGCAAAAGAGAGAAGAACAGTTATTGATGAATAACATCTCAATAGAGAGAGTTATGACTGAACTAGGTGGAATTGCTTTTGGTGAAACTGATGAAAAGAAAGTATTTATGAAAGATAAATTAAAGGCTTTAGAACTATTGCAGAAGCAGTTTAATGTGGGTAAAGGAAAGACCGCAACTGAAGATACAATAGAAGTGGATGTGGTAGAAGATGAAACTGAAGATTCATAAAAGGATATTTAATGAAGCTTATTACCCACATTTAAGAGATTATTCAAAAAGATATGAAGTGTATTATGGCGGGGCGGGCAGCGGTAAGAGCTACTTTGTTGCACAGAAACTGGTCTATAAAGCATTGACCGACCGCCGCACAGTATTAGTATTAAGAAAAGTTAATAGAACTACAAAGAACAGTACATTTCAATTACTTATCAATACTCTTACCTCTTGGGGCATCTTTGATAAATGTAAAATCAATAAAACTGATTTTACTATTGAACTCCCTAATGGTTCAAAGTTTTTATGTATGGGATTAGATGACCAAGAAAAACTTAAATCAATAGCAGATTTAACAGATGCTTGGCTAGAAGAAGCGACTGAATTTACTCAAGATGACTTTAACCAGGTTGATTTGAGAATAAGAGCGCAAGTAAAGAATAGCCAAATAATATTATCTTTTAACCCAGTAAGTAAAGCTAACTGGTGTTATTTAAATTTCTTTTCAGAACAAAAGCAAGAAGAGATGGCGGACTTCCGCTCTAAAGTGGAAATAGTCCAGACTAATTACACTAATAACCCACATCTTCCGCATGAGTATGTGCAGTCTTTACTTTTGTTGGAGAAAACTAATCCTGTATTTTATGGTATCTATGCTCTTGGTAATTTTGGTAGTCTTGATAAATTAGTTTATAATAATTGGCAAAAAGCTGATTTTGATTGGCAAAAAATCAAAGGTGTTAATTGCTGGGGACTGGACTTTGGTTACACTAATGACCCTACCGCGCTTGTTGGTACTGTTGTTAATGAAGAAGAAAAAAGAATTTATATTTATAAAGAGTGGGGCGGAGTGGGCATGCTTAATGATGAAATTGCTTCACATCTTCTTTCTCTTGGACTGGCCAAATCCGCGATAATCGCGGACTCCGCGGAACAGAAAAGTATAGATGAAATTAAAAAGCAGGGTGTTAGAAGAATAGTGCCTTGCACCAAAGGACCAGATTCTATATTAGCGGGGATTCAAAGAGTTCAACAGTATGAGATTATTGTACACCCCTCTTGTGTTAATGTAATAGAGGAATTACAAAATTATGCTTGGACAAAAGATAAAGCAACTAATGAGTATATTAACAAGCCTATTGATAAGTTTAATCACTATTTAGATGCTTTAAGATATAGTATGCAATGCATAGATGATAGACCTAAGATACAGACATTAGATAAGTCTATGTTATTTTAAGGAGAATAGGTAATGATTTTTAGATTAGAAAATAAAGAAGAACTAACTCCAGAAGTAATTAGAAGAATAGTTTATAAGTTTAGATTCGAGGATTTACCTAGAATGAAGAGGCTTAAAAACTATTATCTGAATAAGACTGATGTGTTAAAAAGAGTTCAGGCGGACTCCACAAAACCTAATAATAAGGTAGTTCATCCATTTAGTCAGTATATTACAGATACCTTATGTGGTTACTTTATTGGAGAACCAGTATCTTATTCATCTAGTGAGAATATAGATGAATTAAAAATGGTTTATGAATATAATGATGAACAACATGAAAATGCAGAACTCGCAAAGAATTGCTCTATCTATGGAGTGGGTTGGGAGTGTTTGTATTTAGATAATGAAGGTTCTCTTAGATTCATTACTATTGATTCTCAACAGATTATTCCTATTTATGGGAAAACAATAGAGAATGAATTAATAGCTGTTTTAAGAGTTTATGAAGAATATGATGTTACAAAAGATGACATCAATATTTATATAGAGCTGTATACTGATAGCGACATAACTTACTATGAGACATCAGTGACAGTAGATACTTTGCATCTAATAGGCCAGCAACCGCACATCTTTGGTACTGTTCCTTTTGTTGAATATAGAAACAATGAGGATAAGACTGGAGATTTTGAGGGTGTAATGTCTCTAATTGATGCTTATGATACTATGGTATCAGATGATCTTAATGACTTTGAATACTTTTGTGATGCTTACTTAGCTCTCTATGGTTATACCGCAGATGCAGAAGATGTTAGAAAGATGAAAGAGAATAGAGTCTTACTAATGGATGAAGGCACTGCCGCGGAATGGTTGGTTAAGAGCGGGGACAGCCAAGGTGTAGAGACTACTAAAGAAAGATTAGAGAATGATATTCACAAGTTTAGTAAAACACCTAACTCAAATGATGAGAGTTTTGGTAGCAATGCTTCTGGTGTAGCAATGAGATATAAGTTGTTAGGTACAGAAAACTTAGCTTCTATTAAAGAAAGAGAGTTTAAGAAAGGCTTACAAAGAAGAATGGAGATTATCTCTGATTACTTTGCTATTGTAAGAAAAGAAGTATTTAATTGGCTTAATGTTGACATTGTGTTCACTAGAAATATTCCAATCAGTGAAGATGAACTTGCAGATATGGTTCAGGCTTTAGATGGAGTTGTGTCCAAACGAACCCTTTTAGGTCAGTTACCTTTTGTAGAAGATGTCGATGATGAGTTAGTACAATTAGAGAAGGAAACTAGCAGCAGAATTTATTACACAGCAGGTGTAAATAACTTAACAACAAATAAAGAGCAAGAGGTAGAATAATGAATTGGCAAACTGCACATAGGATAAGTAAAAATGCCTTTAGTATTGGTGCAGGATGGGAAGCTAAGGTAGAGAATCTGTTCATAGTTCTTATAGCCAGGTCTAAAGAGGAAGAGAAGCTGGACTCCGCATCTCTTATTTTGCTTTTGTCTGAATTAGATAAGATAGCGCAAGAGGAGCTGAATGCACTTGAACAGTCTCTTGTATTAGCTTATAATTATTCATTAAATGCCACTTTGATGGAATTAGATGATGAAGTTGGCTATACAATTCCATCTTTAGCTCTTGGTTACTCAAAGAATTGGTGTACCGATGGTAAAACTTATGACCAAAGAATAACCGCTAATATAGCCAATACTAAAAGCGAATTAAGAGGGTTGATACTTGGTTGGCAAGGTGATGACCCTATTGTTCTTATGGGTTTAGTAACAGATATATTAACAAAAGCTAATAATGAATGGAAAAGACTGATAAGAACTGAATTAGAAGCGGCCTTCGCTCAAGGGAGCCGAGATGCTAACTTAATGAAGGGAGCATTGTATGCTGTCATAGAGAATGATGACCCTTGTGATGAAGTCTGCGCGGAGATGGTTGGAGAACATGAGGTTTCACTTCATGGAAGATTAGGGATAGACCTTCCGCCTTATCATCCTAATTGCCAATGTGTTTTTTTAGGGATTTTTGGACAGGATTAATAAAATCCCCTAATGAATTTTTGATTTATAGATGTCAGATGGTGACATAATAATCTTTTATTATTGACAAAATATGAGGGATTTATAAACATTAACTCTTTTACAGAGGGAATATTAAGAATAACTCAAGGAGAAAAATAATTATGGATAATAATACAGAAAATACCCAAGGTACAGAAACTCAGAGCCAAGAAAAAACTTATACTCAGGCGGAAGTTGATGCTATGCTTCAGGCGGAATCTGATAAGAGAGTGACCGCCGCCCTTAAGAAACAACAGAAGAAATTTGATGAAGCACAGAAATTAGCTTCTATGAATGACCAAGAGAAACAGGATTATGAATATCAACAAAGACTTTCTGATTTAGAAAAAAGAGAGCAGGAGTTGACTAAGAAAGAATTAAGAGTAGAGGTAGAAAAACAACTTGGAGAGAAGGGTCTGCCCGCGGATGCTGCTCAGTTCATTATTGCTGTTGATGCAGAAACAACTAACAACAATATGAAAGCATTTGAGAAAATGTTTAATAAAGCAGTTGAATTAGAAATTACAAAGAGAGCTAACACAGGGGCGCCAAAGACTGGCTCAGTTGGAGCAACAGGCGGCATTACCCCAGAATCTTTTAGAAAGATGAATGTAGCTCAACAGGCTGAAATATATAGAACTAATCCAGAGCTGTATGCACAGTTAACTGGAAAAAGAAAATAATTAAAGGAGAGTTAAAATATTATGGCTAATATGGTTTATGATAACATTGTCTTAGCGAATAAGATTGAAGATATTCTTACTACATCTGTTGATTTAACAAATTACATGACAGTTGACAGTTCTTTAACTCAAGAAGCTGGCATGACTAAGAAAATCAATGTTTATAAAGCTACTGGTGATGTAGAAGATTTAGCAATGGGCGAGGGAAATACTGGTGATATTGAAGTTAGCTTTGATACTCATGATTATGTAGTTGGTACTACACAAGGAAGATTCCAGTATTATGATGAGCAGGCTATGACAGACCCTATGGTAGTTGAAGCTGGTCTTGAAGGTGCGGCTAAGACTATGATTAATGATTTCACAGCAAAGGCTATTGCAGAATTTGGAAAAGCTACTCTAACTCTTGAGAGAACAGATGATTCTTTTGCAGATATTGTTGATGCTATTGCTTTAATGAACATTGAATCAGAGGAAGGTTTATTCTTGCTTGTAGGTCCTGCTGACTTAGCAACATTTAGAAAGAACCTGGGTGACAGCTTACAGTACAGCGAAGGTTTTGTAAGAACTGGTTATGTTGGAACTGTATGCGGTGTGCCTGTAATTGTTACAAAAGCTATCACTGATGGTAACATTTATCTTGCTTCTAAAGAAGCTGTTACTCTGTTCATCAAGAAAGATACAGAAGTTGAGCAAGAGCGCGATGCTAATGTTAGAAACAATCTTGTTTACATCAGAAAAGTTGCTGTGGTAGCTTTAACAGATGAAACTAAAGTTGTTAAATTAACAAATGCTGCCTAATTTTAACAAGATACAAGTCCTCAAGGGATGATATGAAATAAGCGGGCTTGGGGATTCAAACTAAGAGTCCTCAAGCCCATTTTTTTATTATTATTTAAAAGGAGAATGAAAGAGAATGACAATAGTAGAAAAAGCAATGGCGCTCATAGGCCCGACCGCCGCATCTCATCAAGCTCAGATTGAGGCTATTGTTGATATGTGTAAAGATGAAGCAACTCAATTTTGCAATCTTAGCGAATACACAGAAAAACTTGATAATGCGGTAGTGCAAATGACTATTGAAAGATATAATAGATTAAATAATGAAGGAATTACTCAAACTAATGCTTCTACTGTTGAGGAAACTTTCATTGATGGATATAGTAAATCAACATTAAGTATGTTAGTCAAGAACAGAAAGGTTAAGGTAATTGAATAATGACACCAGCAGTAATTACAAGAGTACAGACTACCTTAACTCCAGATGGTCAAGGTGGCTATACAGAAGAGACTATTGAAACTGGTAGCTTTGATGTTAAATTATCAATAGGTGCCAATGTTCAAGAAGCAACTGCTTATGGAGTAGCAGTTGAAGAAGTGTTAAAAGTTGTTGCGGATGTCCCCTTATTGGAGGAAGAGTCCAGTCTCTATATTATCCAAGGTCCGCAAGGAGAAGCGGGAGAAACTGGTCCTCAAGGAGAGACAGGAGTAGGTGTAGAATCTGTAGTCCAGACCGCCGCAAGTACAGCATCAAGTGGAGCTAATACTTGGGTTATGACTATGACAGATGGCACTGAATATACTTTCACTATTTATAATGGAGCAAGAGGTGCAAATGGAACTGGAAGCGGCGATGGCTCAGGTAGTGGAACTGATGGAGTAGGTATTGAGTCTATTGTTCAGACTGAATCTTCTACCGAATCAGGCGGAAAGAACACTATTACTGTAACACTAACAGATGGTAGTTTCACAACTTTTAATGTTTATAATGGCGCGGCGGGCGAGACTGGTAGTGCTGGAGAGCCAGGTGAAAAGGGCACTGATGGGGCTTCCGCATATGAAGTTGCTGTTGCTGAAGGATATGAAGGTACAGTAGCTGAATGGTTAGCTTCTCTTGTTGGAGAGCAAGGCCCGCAAGGTGAGAAAGGTGATACTGGTGAACAAGGTCCTCAAGGAGAGCAGGGAATCCAAGGTGAAAAAGGCGAACAAGGGGAAACTGGTCCGCAGGGCGAAAAAGGTGATACTGGTGAAGCTTTTACTTATGAAATGTTTACAGCAGAGCAATTAGCTGCATTAACTGGACCTCAAGGGGAACAGGGCGAGAAGGGTGACTCCTATACCATCACTTCCGCAGATTATGCTGCTATTGCTGATTTAGTTTATAATACCTATATGGTTAATGCAGAGGAGGTAAGTTATTAATGTCAAATGTTTATTTACAAGACTCAACTCTTACTGCTATTGGTGATGCTATTAGAGAGAAGGGCGGAACTAGTTCATTGTTACTTCCATCTCAGATGCCTGCCGCTATTAATGCGCTGACCGCAGATGGTAGTAGTACAAGTAGTGGAGTAACATTAGATAATTTAAGCTACTATGGAACAACTATAACTAACTCAGCTACTACTCGCATTTGGGAGACATGGAATGATACTGTTTTTAATATAGATAATATTAAAAATGATAAAATAGTTGCTGTTTTTTTCAACACATCGCCTGCCAATTATGTATATAATTTTATTTGGAGTCCAATATTTACTAATAGTTATTGGGAATCAGATGATGATAGCTCTATTAGATTGTATGCTCCTATGAGATTTTATAGAACTGGTTTAAATGGAACAATCACTACAAATTGGAGTACAGATTCTACATATAGCCAATGGTATTTAGATTGTGTAGTAGATGAGGGTATTTATTACAGAAATGCTTCAGGAACTCAACAGGGAATTGCTGCTTCTACTACAGGAAACTATAGAAGCGCTGTGGTTGTTCTTTATATCAAAGATTAAAGGAGGATAACATAATGGAAGAAACTATCACAAAGATTTATTTCTTATATAATGGTAAAAAGTATGAACTTAGAGCGC
>X287_Common_Brushtail__coassemble_105_pt1 | contig 16406 bp, 10 predicted proteins | sample X287_Common_Brushtail__metabat2_low_PE_009 | metagenome-assembled genome bin X287_Common_Brushtail
CCTGCGACCTCTTGATCCCAAATCAAGCGCTCTAGCCAAGCTGAGCCACACCCCGAGATGCTGTAAATGGCTGTTTTCAAAGCCGCTCTCTCTGACGCAAAACCTATTATATATAAACAACCCCCTCTTGTCAACAAGAAAATTAAAAAAATTCTCTATAAGGATTTAAAGGGAATTGCGCAGTCTGAAACTGTGTGATATAGTTATATGAACCTTTTTGAATGCCGCTTTGAGGCATGTATTTTAATGGTTTTTTGGAGAGTGACCATATGGACAATTTTATTTTTAGCATCAATGTAACCATACCGATATTTCTCGTGATATTGCTTGGGTGGTTTCTGAAAAGAATAAAGCTTATAACGGATGAATTTGCTGAAATAGCAAATAAATATGTGTTTAAGGTGGCGCTTCCGGTGCTGCTTTTTGAGGATATTGCGACGACGTCCATACTCGATGATATGAGCTGGAGCTTTGTGATATTTTGCTTTCTGGTTACATTTGCGATATTCACGCTTGTGTGGATATTTGCGCATTTTTATCTGAGGTATGACAGGGATATGGAGGGAGCGTTTGCCCAGGCGGCGGCGAGAGGCAGCGCTGCCGTGCTAGGTATTGCATTTGTAGAAAATATATGTGGAAATGCAGGCATGGCGCCGCTTATGATAGTGGCAGCGGTTCCGTTGTTTAATGTTTATTCGGTCGTGATATTGACATTTTGCGGCCGTAACAGGACGGGCGGTCTCGCCGGTATCAAAAAGGCCTGCATCAATATTTTAAAAAATCCTATTATAATAGGTATAGTTCTCGGTATACCTTTTTCGATTTTTTCGATAGATATACCGGCGATACCGGCAAAGACGATCACATATATAGCCCAGACGGCGACTCCTATAGCTTTGATAGCGGTAGGCGCGGGATTTTCGGGCGGTAGTGCATTAAAGAAGCTGAAGCCGGGACTCGTTGCCTCGTTCATCAAGCTGATAGCTCTGCCTGCCATATTTATTCCTATGGCAGTCGCATTCGGCTTTAATGCCAGCGAGATAGTGGCGATACTTATTATGACGGGATCACCTACGACGGTAACGTGCTATATAATGGCAAAAAATATGGATAATGACGAGGTACTTTCATCAAATGTAATAGTGCTGACTACCATACTGTCTTCTATAACGCTGACACTGTGGATATTTGTTTTAAAGACTATCGGAGCTATATAGTCGAGGAGGACACCCAAAAAAGCAGTGCATAGGCATATTGTTCTTGACACTGCTTTATTATTAAAATATAATTTTATACATTAAAGCGTTACGCTTTAAAGCCAAGAATATATTTTATTATGGAGGATTTGGAGATGGGTACATCGGGAGTAGCTCTGTGTGTGATACTGCTGGTTATTTTCTTTGCGGTAATGATCAGTGTTGGTATTTATACCAGAAAACACGCAACAGACGTAAATGGATTTGTACTGGGAGGACGTTCCGTAGGACCGTGGCTGACAGCATTTGCATTTGGAACGTCTTATTTTTCTGCGGTAATTTTTGTAGGATATGCAGGTCAGTTTGGTTGGAATTTTGGTATGGCTTCGACCTGGGCCGGACTTGGTAATGCATTTATCGGATCGCTTCTGGCATGGAATGTGCTGGGCAGAAGAACCAGAGTCATGACACAGCATCTGGATGCAAAGACTATGCCGGATTTCTTTGGCAAAAGATTTAATTCGGTGCCTCTGAAGGTAGTTGCATCAGTTATAGTTTTTATCTTTTTGATTCCGTATACAGCATCCCTGTATAACGGACTTTCCAGTCTTTTTGGTATCGCATTTGATATACCTTACTGGGTCATCATCATCGTGATGGCGGTGCTGACAGGATTTTATGTTATATTTGGCGGATATATGGCAACTGCGATAAATGACTTCATACAGGGTATCATCATGTTATTTGGCATATGTGCTGTCATAGGAGCGGTTATATCAAATAATGGCGGCCTGGTAGAGGCAACAAAGTCACTGTCAAAGGTGACAGGTGATGCCGGCTGGGAGGGAGCATACTCGGCATTCTTCGGACCTGACCCGCTCGCATTACTATTTGTAGTTATACTTACTTCACTTGGTACATGGGGACTGCCGCAGATGGTAGGCAAGTTCTATTCCATCAAGAGTGAAAATGATATAAAGAAGGGCACGATTATCTCAACATTTTTTGCAATTATCGTAGCAGGCGGATGCTATTTCCTTGGAGGCTTCGGCAGACTGTATGATATAGAAATAAATGAGACTACAGGCAAGCCGCTTTTTGATACTATTATACCTACGATGTTATCTACGCTGCCGTCCGTGATTATAGCGGTGGTTATAGTGCTGGTACTTTCGGCATCCATGTCCACACTTTCATCGCTGGTGCTTACATCAAGCTCTACGCTGACGCTCGATGTTATAAAGCCGGCATTAAAGAAGGAAATGTCAGACAAAAAGCAGGTTGCGATAATGAGAGTATTTATTGTATTCTTTATCATGGTTTCGGCTGTAATTGCTATATTTAAGGATGCTCATCCGGAGGTTACGTTTATCGCGCAGATGATGGGTGTTTCATGGGGAGCTTTGGCCGGAGCATTTCTGGCGCCATTTTTGTATGGACTTTATTGGAAGGGCGTCACAAAGGCTTCATGCGTGGTATGCTACATATGGGGCTGCTCTATAGCGATATTGCAGATGGTTATAACCCTCGGCGGTATAGATGTATCAGGCTGGGGCACGATACTTTCATATGTATTTAAGTCGTCGATAAATTCTGGCGTGGTAGCCATGGTAGGCGGTTTGATTATAGTTCCTATCGTCAGCCTCTTTACAAAGAAGCCTGACAAGACGGAAGTAGATGCTATGTTTACCTGTTATGATGAGAAGGTGGAAACAACTGCCAAGAAGCAGCTGAAATAGGCATATTTCTCCAAAATTTTACTTTATTTAGACGAGAAGTTTGTTTACAGAAAATTTTTTATATGGTAACATTATAAAGATAATGTTACCATATTTTTTTGTCATATAGGAAAGTTCTCCGAACTTCCTATATGACAAAAACACTCCGTGAGGATGCACAGCTCGCGGATTGGAAGTTTTTGCTGCGCAACCGCTCGCGCGCGAAGTGTCGCAGGGCGACACTTTATTTGTAGGAAATACGAACATAAGTTATCTATGGGAAGATAAGTAAACATACAGATATATAAATAAGAGAGGAGAATTTATAATGAAATGTACTCAGTGTGGTAATGAAGTAAATCCGGGTGCGGTATGCTCCGTATGCGGCAAGGCAGCTCCGCTTGATGATACACCGACAGTGGCAAGCGAGCCGATGATAAGCGTTCAGGTGCCGGATACAAATAACGGAGGAGCCATGAATCAGCCGGCGCAGGGGACACAGATGCCATATCAGGGAACCACAAATTCGTATCAGGGAGCCCAAAATCCATATCAGGGAGTTCAGCCTCCATTTGCGAATGGTCAGACACAGACATCTTATCAGGGCGTTCAGCCGCCATTTGCAGGAGCTCAGACACCTTATCAGCAGGCAACAAATCCGCCTGAACCAAAGAAATCAAAGGCACCATTTATCGTAGCAGGTATCATACTTGGCGTAGCGTTTATCGCCATTATTATATTACTTGTGCTGATCATCGGTGGCGGAGACGACAAGGACAAGGATAAAGATAATGAAGATACAGAAGTAACCACAGAAGAAGTAAAGACCGAGGAGGCAGCAGATGAGGATACGGATATCACAGAAGGAGCAGCTTCCGAGGATGCCGAAGAGGCTACCGAGTCATCACTTGATGATGGCGCAGATGCTACAACAGATGCTTCAGACTTAGATGGAACCATCGTTTATGAGGATGAGTATGTGGCTATAACATTGAGTGATCCGGAGCTTGACGACTATGGTGAGGTTTGCGCAACCGGCCAGGTTATGAATAAGTCATCACAGGATATGTATGTTACAACTGCAGCATGCAGTGTGGATGGTGTGTCAGTAGAAGCATATATGTATGCTGATGTGGCAGCAGGCGCAACAGAAGATATATATTTTTCATTATATGATGATGATATGGCAGAAGCAGCGATTACTCATATAGGCAGCCTGGATATTTATCTCTATGGTTATGATAATGAGACATATGATGATATATTTACAGGGACTATTTCACTTTCATGTGATATAGATACCGGAGTAGATCCGTTATTTGATACATCAACATTTACTACCATATATGAGGATAATTATATGGTTATAAAGGTGTCAGATGAGATCCTGCATGACTCAGACTATGGTGAGTATTACAGCTATCTGTATATAGAAAGCAAGGTCGACGATATCACATCAGTTATGATGACTGATACATATATAGACGGCGAACTGATATCAGAGCATGGTGGATGGGAAGATATAGCGCCGATGTCAGGCGCATATGCTGATGTATACTGGTACGAGGATGATCTTGGAGAAAATCCTGCATTTGACAGCATTTCCATGGCGGTAGATTTCTTTAATTATTTCTCATGGGATGATTATTCAGAAACAACTATCGAATATTAAACATAAAAAATAAGATAAACCGGAGGGTTCGCTATGATAAACCTTTACAAAACTGAACATAGAATAATATCAGAGGTACATGACTATGACGATGATGTATGGGTTATGATGACGAAGCCTACGGTCGATGAAAGCAAATTTATCTCGGAGCAGTATGATATAGATCTGGCTGATGTACGGGCAGCGCTCGATGATGAGGAGAGCTCGCGTGTGGATGTAGAAAGGGATTACACCCTTATACTGGTCGATATACCATCCATCGAAATCAGAAATGACAGAGAGGCGTATACGACTATCCCGTTGGGTATCATTCTGGTAGATAATTCCATCATTACCGTATGCGCAGAAGAGACACCTGTGCTTCAGGCATTTGTAGACAAAAAGGTGCGGGACTTTAGTACCAAAAAGAGGATACGCTTCCTGTATCAGATACTTTACAGGAACTGCATGACCTATCAGTATTATCTGAGAGTCATGGATAGGAGGAGAAATCTGATAGAGAGACGTATACAGGAGGATACTGAGGATGCTGATTTGATTGATTTGCACGAGTTGGAATCCAACCTGGTATACTTTGCCACCTCCTTACGTGCAAATGGAGTCGTACTCGATAAGCTTACCAGATACAGCAAGATCAAACAATATCCGGAGGACAAAGAGCTTTTGGATGATGTTATGGTGGAAAATAAGCAGGCTATAGAGATGACTATGATTTACAGAGATATCATCAGCGGTACCAGAGAGCTTCTTACAGCCATAATCAATAACCGGCTGAATAACGTGATGAAGCTTTTGGCGGCGCTGACCATTGTAATGGCGATACCGGCCATCATATCTGGTATATATGGTATGAATGTCGCGGAGGAATGGATGCCGCTGTCGACTACACCGTATGGCTTTTTTATCATATGCGGCATCATATTGCTTACATGTATCATTACCATCATTATCCTCAAAAAGAGAAAGATGCTTTAGTTTTTTATAATACAAAGGCAGGGAAAGAACCTCCCTGCCTTACATTTTTTTAGGAGGCAGCGATTATGAAAATATTTCATTTGTCAGATTTGCATATAGGAAAGCAGATAGCGGGATATGACATAGAGGAGGACCAGCGCTATGTGTTTTCTCAGATACTGGAGTATATGGATGCGGAAAAACCTGATGTGGTTATAATAGCTGGAGATATATATGATAGGGCTCTGCCTTCTGCAAAATCTGTGACATTATTTGACGAGCTGCTCTGCGAGATAAATAAAAGGGGAGCGGTCATACTCGTGATAAGTGGAAACCATGATTCTGCTGAGAGGATGGCATATGGCAGCAGGATCATGAAAAATGCAAATGTGCATATCATGGGTGCCTATAAGGGAAGCTGTGACAGGGTTATCATAGAAGATGAATATGGAAAGGTAAATTTTTATCTCATGCCATATGTAAGACCTGTAGATGTCATGGATTATTTTGATGTGGCTGAGGGACAGAACGCGGATTATGCCTGGGCAGTCGACCATATCATAGAGGAGATGCATCCCGATACAGCTGAGAGAAATGTTCTGGTAGCACACTTAAATATCACTAACAGAGGCGAAAACAGCAGGACGGATTCGGAGAGCGTCATCATCGGTATGGTGGATAATATAGATGTAAAACACCTGGATGCTTTCGATTATGTGGCATTAGGGCATCTGCACAGGCCCCAGCATATAGGCAGACCTGAGGTAAGATATTGCGGTACACCTATGGCATATTCGATATCTGAGGCAAAGGACCATAAGAGCATATCTGTAGTTGAGCTTTCAGGAAAAGGCGATATAAAGATAAGGATTCTGCCATTCAAACAGCTAAGGGGCTGGGTAGACTTCAAGGGGACGATGAATGAGGCAATGAGCCTTCAGAAAAATGATAATTATACTAGATTTCTGCTGACGGATGAGGAAACAGTCATAGATGCCATACCGAGACTCAGAACGATATATGAGAGGATTATAGATGTGGAGTTTCAAACTCGCGCAGGCGAGGGAGATTTGGATGGAATACATGATTTAAGTGAGATAGAGGATAAGTCTCCGCTTGAGCTCTTTGAGGAATTTTATGGCAGAAAGCATGATGGCATGGAAATATCAGATGAAAAGAGAAAATATATAGAGGATATCATAAAGGAAATGGAGGAAGTAGAATGAGGCCATTAATACTAAAGCTGCAGGCATTTGGCACTTATGTCGAAGAAACTGTTATAGATTTTCGTAAATTTGGGACAAATGGTATTTTCCTGATTACCGGAGATACCGGTGCCGGAAAAACCACAATATTCGATGCAATCATGTTTGCCTTGTATGGGAAAACAAGCAGCGATGGTAGCGATGGCAGAGACGGCGAGATGTTTCGGAGTGATTATGTATCTCCCGATATAGAGACATATGTGGAGCTGGAATTTGAAAATAATGGCACAGCATATAAGATACGCAGACGACCGGCTTATGAGAGACCGGGATATAGCACAAAGATAGCGAAATCCGTAAAGCTCTGGGAAAATAATGAGGAAAAACAGTACAAGGCTGTAGAGATAGATGGCAGGGTGTCTGCGAAGGCTCCCGGAAGGATACAGGAGATACTGGGGCTTAGCGCGGACCAGTTCAAGCAGGTCGCGATGATAGCGCAGGGCGAATTCAGGAGACTGATAGTCGCTGACACTCAGACCAGAAGCAACATATTCAAAACCATTTTTGACACAGGCATATATGAAAGGATGCAGGACAGAATCTCAGAAGATTATAAGGTGGCAAAAGAAGAATATGATATCTGCAGGCAGGAAATAACCGCCACGATAAACAGCATCATGACAGGTGGCGGGATTGAGGATGAAGCCCTGGTTGAAAAGAAGGAGCAGGGCTATGCCGTACTTGCGGATATCATAAAGGAGCTGCAGCTCCAAAACAAAAAGGATGCTGCCGCCATGTCTGATATAGAAGAGACGCTTGCAGAATATAACAGACTCTTGAATGAACTGAAAAAACATGTAGAAGGACTTGAAATATGTGATAAAAATATCAAAAAGTATAATTCTATCATAGAAGAGTCCAAGGAAAAGCATGGAATATACCAGACTCAGTATGATGAGAACGGACAGAGACTTGCTGAGGCTGAACGTATTGATTCCGAGGGAATGACTGCAAGAAAGGCAGTGCTTGAGGAAAAGCTTGCGAGATGTGAAATATATGCCGGAGTGGTCAGGGAAATGGAAGCTGCGAGAAAAGCATATGACAGGTCAAATGAGACGCTACCAAAGCTCCAGGAAAGCAGAGAAACCGCAAAGCAGCAATATGACCGGTTGCATGAGCAGATAAATGAGGGCGATGATACTCCGGTAAAAATAGAAGGAATAAATAATCAGATAAAGGATATCAACCGAAGAATAAAAGCCATATCTGATTTGGAAAATGTGATAAATGGCGACGGCACGTCAAAAGGCTTATATCAGGAAATAAAGGAAACTGAGAGATTATCCGAAAGGCAGCAGAAGCTCTTTGCTGACAGAAAAATCGCAAATCAGGAATATGAGAGATATCAGGAGATGTACAATGCGGATATCTGCGGCAGGCTGGCAGCAGAGCTTGAGGATGAAAAACCGTGCCCGGTATGCGGAAATAAGGTTCATCCGTCGCCTGCGGCTCTAAGTGCCCTGCATATATCGGAAGCATCCGTAAAGGAGAAGCGGTCAGCATTTGAAGAAGCGGATGCTGCATTTACCGAGGCGGACGCCATATATCGGGAGCATCATGCTAGGATAAAGGAACAGGTCAGGCAGGTCGTACGTGCCTGCAGTGCATATGGAGTATGTGAGGACTTGGATAGTGCGGCGGAGCTGTTAGCGCATACGAAGGAAGCGGAGCTTGCCGGGCAGGAGACCACGGAATCAGAGCTTGGCACACTTCTTGACAGGCATGCTGCGTTTGAACGGCAAAGGAAGCTGTATGCCGACCTAGCAGGACAGATAAAAAAGCTTGATGCCGATTATGAAGCGGCAAAAGCAGATGTGGAAGACAAAAAACTCACATTTATCGAACAAAAAGCAAAAAGTGAGGAGCTGGCACGTAATCTTGACGGCAGTGAAGAGGATATACGCAGGGAAATCAGGGATATAGCAGACAAGCTAAAGAGCATCGACAGACTAAAGAAGGAGTTAAAATCCAAATGTGATGAGCTGAAGGAGGCTCTTATAAAAAATGACGCAGATATGAAGCATGCCGCCCGGTCTCTTGCAGATGAAAAAGAAAGAAGAAAGGTAATATTAACCGAGATGACCGGGAATAATCTGAGTGATGAAAAGATTACGGAATATGAGGAAGAAATCGGTAAATACAACTCGCTTAAGGACAGCCTGGCGCTTCGTATACATAATAATACGTCAGTCTCGGAAAGACTTGTGACATCAAAGAAGGATTATGACAGGAGATATCACACATATTCGCTTATGTCAGACCTCTATAACACTGCCTCAGGTAATTATAAATTTGAGACATATATACAGGAGGTATATTTTGACAGGATACTCGAGAGAGCAAATGCCAGACTGGATAAGATGATGAACAGACAGTTCCATCTGAAAAGAGGGATGAAGACGGCAGGAAACAGGGGCCTTGATTTGTTTGTGTATGATTATGGAACGGGTAAGCTCAGAGATGCCAAGTCCCTGTCAGGCGGCGAATCCTTCGTCGCATCTATGGCGATGGCGCTGGGGCTGGCAGATGAGGTGCAAAGCTCGGCATCAGGAGTGAGGATAGATACGCTATTTATCGATGAGGGCTTTGGTACGCTCGATGACATGGTTTTAGAGCAGGTAATGAATGTGTTAGGTGAGCTGTCACGTTTTGATTGTCTGGTCGGAATTATATCTCATAAGGATGAGCTAAAAAACAGGATTGACAGACAGATAGTGGTTACGAAGGATCCTGTAAAGGGAAGTCGAGCCACGCTTTTGCCTGGATGTCGATAGCTGATATACGGACGCGCGTTAATGGGTTAAATTTTATATAATGTTTTGTTGCATTTGCTTTCTCAAGATAGTAATATATATCAGATGCGCCAAGACTTGAGAGACAAGTCTTGAACAAAGGCGCAACGTAAAAAAAACCGATATGGAAAGGAAGGTTTTACCGGTTATGATTAAAACATTACTAAAAAGTGTCAGAAGCTATAAGAAGGAATCACTGCTGGCACCACTTTTTGTATCCCTTGAGGTTGTACTCGAATGCCTGCTTCCATTGATTATGGCAGAGCTTATCGACAGGATGACGGGACAGACGATGGGACCTATCATGAAGCTTGCGATAGTGCTTGTTATTATGGCGCTTTTGTCGCTGACCTGCGGCATTTTGAGCGGCAGGATGGCAGCTATTGCTTCATGTGGTTTTGCCAAAAATCTCAGACAGGATTTATTTTACAGGATAGAGGAATTTGCATTCGCTGATATAGACCATTTTTCGACATCCTCGCTTGTGACAAGGATGACGACGGATGTTACAAATGTCCAAAATGCTTATCAGATGCTCATCCGTGTGGCTATCCGTACTCCGCTTATGATTATTTTTTCTATTATTATGTGTATCACGATTAATCCTAAGATGTCGCTCATCTTTCTGTGCCTCTTGCCGTTGCTTGGTGTGGTGCTTTTTGGCATAGCTATCCATGTTCATCCGATATTTAAGAGGATATTTAAGAAATATGATGCGCTGAATAATTCCGTACAGGAAAACATATCTGCGATACGTGTTGTAAAATCCTTTGTGCGTGAGGATTATGAAAAAAAGAAATTTAAAAAAGCGGCAGAGGAGGTCTGCGAGGACTTTACGAGCGTTGAAAAAATACTTGCCATAAATACACCATTTATGATGTTTTGCATATATGCAGCGTTTCTGCTTGTGAGCTGCTTTGGAGCAAATATTATCATAAAAACCGCCGGATCTGACCTTACGACTGGACAGCTTTCGTCGCTTATAAATTATGGCGTGCAGATCCTGTCATCGATGATGATGCTCTCGATGGTTTTTGTAATGACCAGTATGGCATCAGAATCCGCAAATCGTATAGTCGAGGTGCTGACCTGGGATAATACGCTTTCGTCCCCTGAAAACGGACTAACTGAGGTGAGCGATGGAAGTATTTCATTTGAAAATGTTTCATTCAAATATCATGCAAAGAGTAAAAAATCAGCTCTGGCTGATGTAAATCTCGAGATAGCCTCGGGACAGACTATTGGCATCATGGGAGGTACCGGTGCTTCAAAGACGACCATGATACAGCTCATTTCACGTCTCTATGATGTGACCGAAGGATCTGTGCGTGTAGGAGGGTATGACGTGCGCGAGTATGATTTGAATACTCTGCGTGACGCGGTGGCCGTAGTGCTCCAAAAGAACGTGCTTTTTTCCGGTACGATAAAGGAAAATCTGCGTTGGGGCAATAAAAATGCCACGGATGAAGAGCTGGTAAATGCATGTAAGGCAGCGCAGGCTGACGAATTTATCGAGCAGTTTCCTGATAAATATGATACCTATATAGAGCGAGGCGGCACAAACGTCTCGGGAGGACAGAAGCAGCGTCTTTGTATCGCGAGAGCACTTCTCAAAAAACCTAAGATACTGATACTGGATGATTCGACATCTGCCGTAGATACAAAAACAGATGCGCTGATACGAAATGCCTTTCGCACATCCATCCCTGATACGACAAAGCTTATCATCGCGCAGAGGGTATCTTCCGTACAGGATGCAGATATGATCCTGGTGCTTGATGATGGAAGGATCGTAGAGCGTGGTACTCATGAGGAGTTGCTTCAAAAGCATGGAATATATTGGGAAGCATATGAGACCCAGACCAAGAGCAGGGAGGCGGTTTAATTATGAAGGGAAGCTTTGGAAGACTTATAAAATATTTATTCAGATATTATCCTGTTCATCTGATAGTGGTTATGATATGTATCGTCATAAGCGCCTGTGCATCTGTCGTTGCGACAGCATTTTTGCAGCGCCTGATAGATGAGTGTATCACGCCAGGCATTGCGTCGGGTATGTCAGCCGTAAGGGATAAGCTTGTAACCATCCTGCTTACGATGGCTGTCATCTATATCATGGGTGTGATTGCTTCGTTTATCTATACAAGAATCATGGCTGTGGTTACTCAGGGTACACTCAAGCATTTTCGTGAGGATATGTTTGACCGCATGGAAACGCTACCAATCAAGTATTTTGACACTCATGCTCATGGAGATATCATGAGTACATATACTAATGATACAGACGCACTCCGTCAGATGATAGGACAGAGTCTGCCGCAGATTTTTCAGGTGTCGCTGACGATTTTATCCATCGTCTATCTGATGCTTTATTACAGCGTGTGGCTGACTCTGCTGGTATTTGCATTTGCTATAATCATGCTCTTTGTGACAAAAAGATTTGGCGGAGCAAGCTCCAGATATATGATGGCACAGCAGCGTTCCCTGGCAAATGAGGAAGGCTTCGTCGAAGAGATCATGGACGGACAGAAGGTAGTCAAGGTATTCTGCCATGAAGAGGACAGTAAGGCGGATTTTGACAGGCTGAACGAACAGCTCTTTGAGGATGGTAAGGCCGCAAATATCTATGGAAATATCCTGGGACCTATATTAAATAACCTTGGAAATCTGCTATATGTGCTTTTGGCTGTTGTAGGAGCGCTCCTTATATGGCTAGGTGTCACAAATGTCGGTATAGCAGGCACGGAGACGATTTCGGCCGGTATCATTATCTCGTTTCTCAGTATGGCGAGACAGTTTTCACAGACGATATCACAGGTATCTATGCAGGTATCGATGATAGCCATGGGTATAGCCGGAGCGGGACGTGTATTTGCGATAATGGATGAGGAGCCGGAGTATGACGACGGTTATGTCATGCTGGTAAATGCGCAAAAAGACGCGGCCGGAAATCTTACCGAAACAGACAAAAAGACGGGGCTGTGGGCATGGAAGCATACACATCAGGCTGACGGTACTGTTACCTATACAGAGTTAAAGGGCGATATACAGCTGGAGCAGGTGGATTTCGGATATGTACCTGAAAAGATGGTGCTCCATGATATTTCGCTTTATGCAAAGCCTGGACAAAAGATTGCCTTTGTCGGTGCAACGGGAGCAGGAAAGACTACGATTACAAACCTTATAAATCGATTTTATGATATCGAGGATGGCAAGGTGCGATATGACGGCATCAACATCAATAAGATAAAGAAACCTGACCTGAGGCGTTCGCTTGGTATCGTGCTGCAGGACGTAAACCTCTTTACCGGAACCGTTATGGATAATATACGTTATGGCAGGCTTGATGCTACAGATGAAGAATGTATACAGGCTGCGAAGCTTACAAATGCTGATAGCTTTATAACCAGACTGCCGGATGGATATCAGACCATGCTGACGGGAAACGGCGCAAATCTCTCACAGGGTCAGAGACAGCTGCTTTCCATAGCCCGTGCTGCGGTTGCCGATCCGCCTTGTATGATACTCGATGAGGCTACCAGCTCTATCGATACCAGAACTGAGGCGCTGGTACAGGAGGGCATGGATAATCTGATGAAGGGCAGGACAGTATTTGTCATCGCGCACAGACTTTCGACTGTCAGAAACAGTGAGGCAATCATGGTGCTTGACCATGGACGCATCATAGAGCGTGGAGACCACGAATCGCTGATAGCGCAAAAGGGCACATATTATCAGCTCTATACCGGCGCGTTTGAGCTGGAATAAAATATAAATATCCATCTTAAAGAAATCTTAAAAATTTAGCGGATTGTATCTTAAAGAGATTTGGCAGATAATCTCCTGTAGGAGGAAAAATGATATGTACAATATTCTGATTTGCGATGATGAGAAGGACATAGTTGCAGCACTAAAAATCTATCTGGGGACTGCAGGTTATCGTATATTTGAAGCCTATAGCGGTATAGAGGCTATAGAGCAGGTCAAAAAAAATGACATACATCTGGTATTGATGGACGTTATGATGCCTCAGATGGACGGTATAACTGCAATGGTTAAAATCCGCGAGATATCAAATCTGCCTGTTATCATGCTGACTGCAAAGGGCGAGGATACGGACAAGATCCTCGGTCTGGAGGTCGGCGCTGATGACTATATCACAAAGCCATTTAATCCTGTAGAGGTGATAGCCCGTGTGAAATCACAGCTGCGCAGATATATGCAGCTGGGCGGTGGCGAGGTAGAAGCAGGAGTTATCACTGCCGGAGGCATCGAGCTCAAGGATAAGTCAAAGGAGGTATGCGTAGATGGCGAACCGGTAAGCCTGACACCTACCGAATATGACATATTAAAGCTTTTGATGAAGCATCCGGGAAAGGTATTTTCTCCACATGACATATATCGCGAGGTCTGGGATGAGAACCCTATGGGTTCAGAATCATCAGTTGCGGTACATATCAGACATCTCCGTGAAAAGATAGAAATCGATCCGGGTAATCCGAGATATATCAAGGTTATCTGGGGTCGCGGCTATAAGATGGAGGAATTTGTATGAGTAAATGGAGAAAAAGCAGTATCATAAAGCTCCTTGCTGAGCTTTTATTTATCATATCTGTTGCAGTAGTGGCAGCGGTAGGCACTCTGCTTATTGCGGCATATTATAGTGGTGCGCTTTCAGACAGCTACAGCACCAATGAACTAAAGGCAAATCTGGTATATGATGTATTTAATGATGAAATACAAAGTATGTGTACTGAATTCTTCTATGGCGAAAAGGGAGATTCCTTTGATTTTTCAGGAACAAAAACCGAAAACAACAGGCTGCTGAGAAATTATCTGGAAAAAAGACTCAGCGCGGATATCATGAATGCGGAATTTTACCACTTTGAGATGTACTTAAATGAATACAGCTCATCTGAAAGCGATACAGATTCCCGTTCGTTATATGTAACAGGCACGGATGTCTCTGACTGCGAATACAATTATTATGATACGGTTGAAATGAGTTTTTCTGTAGAGCATGACACCACGAAGACTCTGACCTTTTATGATGAGTATGAGGCAAATACTTATAGCGAATATCTGTATAATGCAGGATATGATATAAATTCATGTGAGATAAGAACGTTATATGATGAAAATGATTATGAGACATATGTGCTGGAATATGAATATACGGAAATCAAGAATGTAAGTGTGGTTTTGTGCTGCTACTTAAATACCGCCATATCAGATGCGGTTGTTGATACATATATAAACAGCTCGACTGATTTGAGCGCCAGTGTGAAGATTTTAGGATTTTTGCATGATAATCGTGATGGCTTTTATGTTTTAATGGGCTTGTCTGTTCTCTTTATACTTATATCATTTATCATATCGATGTGCTGTGCCGGGCATAAAAAGGGTCACGACGATATATGCACATGCCCGTATACAAGAGCGCCATGGGAGATAAATATAATATTTTTTGGCATATCACTGTGCCTCGCATATATTGCCGCATGCTATTTGTCATATTCATATGATATCTACGCTCTGAATCATGGAGGCAACTATGCGGTTCATATAAATTTTACAGCACTTGCTGTTTCTGTGACTATGTTTACCTGCAGTATCGAGCTGGTGCATATATTATGGAGGAGTATCGTCATAAAGCTCAAAGCGGGCATGGGTAAGGGAAATAGCATGCTTATCCGTTTTGCAAAAAAACACATAGGCAGGGAAAGCAGGCTGAGGAGCTTTTTTAAGGTTATGTTTGAAAACGTGCCATTTTTGATAAAGGCTGTTCTTTTATATGCTGCAATTACCTTGTTTGAGCTTATCGTCGCATCCTTCGTATTGATTGACCTTCCCTTTGGCGTCTATGGATTTCTGCTTTTGTTAAAGCTTGTGCTGATGTGTATCTATTTCGTATTTGTGGTACAGCTCCGTATGCTTTATGAAGGCGGAAAGAGGCTTGCGTCAGGAGATTTCGAGCATATGACAGATACCAGACATATGTTTTGGTGTTTTAAGACACATGGAGAGCATCTGAATAGTATAAAGGAAGGGCTTGGCGCCGCAATCACTGAGCGGATGAAGAGTGAGCGCATGAAGACCGAGCTTATAACAAATGTATCACATGATATAAAAACTCCGCTTACCTCCATTATAAATTATGTGGATTTGCTAAAGAGGGAGGGTATAACAGATGAGCCTGAGGCCTCTTATATAGAGGTGCTGGATAGACAGTCCGGCAGACTCAAAAAGCTGATAGAGGATCTCGTGGAGGCATCGAAGGCATCATCAGGAGCCATGAAGGTCGAGCTCGAGCCTGTGGACGTAAATATGATAGTAAATCAGGCATCTGCCGAGTATCTGGATAAGATGCTCCAAAGGAATATAACACTCATGGTAAAGAATACAGAAGAACCATGTGAAATCATGGCGGATGGCAGACATCTGTGGCGTGTTATAGACAATCTGTTAAATAATGCTTACAAATATGCGATGCCTGGCACCAGAGTATATGTAGATATACATACGTCTCCTGATGATGTGAGAATCGTTATCAGAAATATATCAAAGGATCAGCTGAACATATCGAGCGATGAGCTGATGGAGAGATTTGTCAGAGGAGACGAATCAAGAAATACTGAAGGAAGCGGCCTGGGACTGTCGATATCGCAAAGCCTTTGTCAGCTGATGGGAGCGACCTTTAGGATAGAGATAGACGGCGATTTATTTAAGGCTGTTATAAGCTTTGATAGGGCGGCCTTAATTGCAAAGTGAAAATCCATACCTGATTTCCATTTGGTTTGTTATAGCGG
>X287_Common_Brushtail__coassemble_109_pt1 | contig 16371 bp, 7 predicted proteins | sample X287_Common_Brushtail__metabat2_low_PE_009 | metagenome-assembled genome bin X287_Common_Brushtail
TATGAGTAAACTTCTGACACTGCTTCGTCCGCACTCTGTGTTATCGTCGCAGTGGCCGTACCCGTCTTCCCGTTCGCTGTAACGGAGACGCTGACGGTAAGCGTCCTTGAGGATGAGCTTGTTGAAGTGTCGACAGTCACGACTCCCGTGCTTGAGTTGATTGAACCATAGGACGTGCCAGACGTCAGGCTGTAGGAAATGGCTGATGCTCCATAGGTTATAGTGAATTTGCTTGTGCTTGTCTCCCCACTTGTGTAAGTGGTTTTTATTGTCTTTTCCTGTGAATAGGTGAGAGTCGGTGAGAGGATACCACCCTCCGCACCAATGTCAGAATAGCTTAGTTTTACAACGGGAGTGTCATATGTTACTTCATATAAATCAACTTTATTCTCTATCACGGTATCAGTTGATTCATATCCACCTCTGTCATTCCCATCAAAATAGCATAGTATTTTCTGTTCATATACCACTTCGTTATCATCCAACATCTCACAATTTGAATTATCAACATCTGAATGACATAAGATAAAAAAATACCTCATGCTGTGTGAGCTTGTCCTTGTCATGTCTATCTGTCCATAGCTTCTAATATGCAATTCATCCTCCTCAATCCAGTACTTGAAAACACCATCATAGTTTGTACTCATTTGTGACATGAAGTCATAACCACCACCGTCGTAGCCCTCATTTTTAAATGTATCATCTGACTGTACAAGATATTGTTGCACTTCCTTGACATACCATTTTTCCCTCCCCCCTGTCGCAGTTACATTTATTACCACCTCCTCATATGTGTTAGGGGTGGATACAAATGGAATAGAATAACAGTTATTGATTTTACTGACAGATGAGTCACTTGTCTTGTTCAAGACAATGGCATACTTAGCACCTTCCTGCACAATGTCAATTTCCTTATATATCTTTCTTACACAGTTGTGCTGTATAGTAATACTACCCAAACGCACTTCTCTTGATAGATTTTTGGAAATTTTTAAAACAATACATATATTTTCTTCATCTCCATCATCATAGCCACGTTCCACCTCATAACTCATCCAACTGTTATCACTTAATGAGACTGAAAATGAGTAATTGTCATAGATTCCATCCACTGTGATGGCAAGCTTAATTGGATTCCCATCTGTCCCATCAGAACAAATGGTTATAGAAGAACCCTCTGTTGTCACACAATCCGATTCAGTTGATATAGTCACTTCCAAGGAACGTCCCATTATTCAGAGAAGTCTTTTAGTTTTAATATTGTCGTTGATGGCACAACCTGCATAAGGTAGGGCATTATGACATTCTTGAAATAATTGTCAAATAGTGTGTTGTTTTCTTCCATAATGTTTGTTATGGTCAGAACCTTGGTGTTTATATACCAACGTTTCTGCACATTATACTTATCTTCCTTGCGAACATAATAAGCATTGATTTTTGTATTATTAAAAACGTTTATTTCAGCGGGGCTATACGCATTTATTGAGTTGTAATCCACATTAACCTCCGCGGTTTCATACCCATCTTCCCTTGCAGGTGTGCTGCTGTCAGATAATTTTAATCCATATTCTCTCGCAAGTTTATATCCTGTAAGGTTCTCTTGGTAATCCTCTTCTGTTCCATACCAAATATAATCAGTTACGCCATTATCACCATTTTCATCAACTTCACGAGAATTCATTATCTGTATCTTGTCATTCACAACATCATCACCAATATCGTTGAAGGCATATTTTTCAGCAAGTGTCCTCAAGTCACTGTTCCCAAAATACCCATTGTCAATGGTATATTTGAATGGGAGTTTCATATACTCAATGAATGTCTCTCCTTCATCATATTTTCCATAACCGACATGAGGATTGTTTGCCAAATTTGTTGATATTATGCTGTCAAGATACCTCATCTTTGCAAATGCATATTTGTATGTACCAACCACCTTTTCATTGTCTAAATTATCCGAATCACTTAATTCTTCAGGCGAGAATGCCCAATCTCGTGTGTCGTCTTCTTTACTTCCGAAGAATTTCTCAAAAATTTCTATATTCTCAATTGGTTGCAAATTTCCATCAGGATCAAGTCCAGGTTTAACTACAATGTTTTTCCATGCATAAAACTTATTCGCCTCACTTGGATTAATTAATATAAAGAAATGTGACATAGTCATGCTCTCATCATTCTTGACATTGCCATCATCATCTTTTTCAATTAACATCGGTGGATTTTCATCATAATCCGTATAGTCATCAAGATTGACAACATAATAGATTGTATTGGCATCAACTGAAACGGGGTTTATAGAAAGCATTGAATCAATTGTTCCGGCGACATGGAGATACGACAATGTTTCTTGATAGTCAAAGATATCATCATTTGAATCGTTGTCATCTCTTTTAATCATTCTTCCCCATCCACCTTTTCCTTGGAAAACCAAGTCTCCGTCATATAATTGTGAGGAATCATAATAAGGAACGAGATATTCTACATTGTCACGTCCTAATTTCACATTACGCATTGGTACACCTGAAATAGAATCCTCGTAATACAACAATTCAGAATCCTTATCCGAATTAATCTCTGATGCAAGCCCACCCTTTGTGTGATTATTGATGTTTTTCCAATTTATAGTCCCATCATCCCAATTCTTCTCATTATCATTTTCTTCACTGCCACCATTGGAATCTTCCTCTACTTCCATAGTTCCATCCACGCACTCATCATAAAGAATTGGTTTCTCTGTGTAGTATGCCTCTTCTTCTATGGTATAATCAACGTCCTTTCCAAGCCCAAATAGGGCAAGCATCATCTCAATCCCATGTTGTGTGCCCTTTGTTTGCATAATACGTTTTACTGATATTGCCAAACGTCTCATTATTTCGTTGTAACATACGTCTGGATATATATCCTCAGAATGTCTATTATAATACCATCTTGGAAGTGACGACGAGATTACTGTATCATCTTCGTCTGTGTCCTGTTTCCACCAATTATCCTTTGTTATATGAGTACTACTCAAAAATTCACTCGAAATAGAAGTGTTGATGTCATAATCACTGTCTATCGTGCTTACAACGTCGATTCCATTTATGGAATTCTCGTCTGAAAGTAATGCCTCATGGCAGTTATTTATTTGATCATACGTTACATTCCTTACATTCTTTATATTGTCAATGTAAAGTTTGATATCATCAAACACACGCCCCATAACACGTATTATTTTCTGCATACGCTCTCCACCGTCAATATTGTCCTCAGCATCACCTGGATAGAATTCCCTGCTATAAGACCAATCAAAGTTCTTTATTGCCTCATGTGTCATTGAACGATATAGATTATCAGTCCACATTTCATCAAAACTTTGACCCATGTCATACATTTTCTCAACAAACCTTGAAAACGGCATAGTGTCAACCTGAATGCAATAGCCATCAGATGGCCAAGTATATTGCTTCTCAGGATAATACCATCTGAAGTTGTATTCCGTGGGAGTAATGAATTTGTTGGTGTATAAAGGGCTTGAATCTCTCCTTAATAGTTGTGCCTTAAATCCCGTGAGTGACGCAAAATAATCATCAATACACTCCTGTGTTGGTTGTATGTAAATCTTCCCTTCATCATCTGTTGGCTCATAAAAGTATAGGACATTACCAGTGATATAATATGCGTCAATTGAGTATTCTTTTCCTGCATAGGTTGTTATAGTTATTGTTTTTATTACCTTGCATTCATTCTCGCTTGCACAATCACTTATGTCATCACCATCAGTTATTGAATAAGTCTTTACCCAATTAAGCCCCTTGCAATAATCTTTGTTATCACTTGATATGTGGTCACGAAAATATCTGCTGACTTCTTCATCTTCAGAAAAATCTTGTCTGAAGTCCTCATTGGCAACATACCACGTATCAGCATCCATCTCCTTACACTTCTCCTTGTTCTCATCAGACAGCAAGCCATATGTTGTTGCATCAACATATTGCCCAATGGTGAAATCCTCTGAAAAATTCCCAATAATGACATATTTGGTTTCCTCATCCTCACTTTCCATGACACGATAATTAGCCCAAGATTGTGACATGAATCTCATTTCGTTGTCATAATCCCCAAGGATCACGTTATCATGATGGAGGTCAATGTTGAATTGATTCCTTAACTGATATGTGTTGCTTTCCTCATCATTGGAATCCTCATTTGCAGAATCCTCGGAAGAGCAATAATCGGACAATCGGTCATTTGACAACACCAAACGACCTGGGAAATCAGAGACAATTTCTTCTATTGTTGCACGTATCAACTCAACGCAAGAGCCATAGTAGGCATAATCTCTAAGGTCATTTGTGGTGTATGACGGTTTTACCTCATTAACTGTTCCGTCAGCGTCCTTTACATCATCCCATGTCCATTCTTTTGTTTCTGTAGTAAGCCTATGTTTCTTATGATACGTTGGAACATTGGAAGTTGTGAAGACAAAACTGCCACTATTGTACCATATCCTGCGCCCACTGCCAAAACGCAAGACATTAAGACCATTGGTAGTGACCCAATCTCTTTCCATGATACGCCCCAAGTCAGTTCTCTGATGGTCAGAGCGCATTAAATAATTACTCTTGAACTTAGTGTACCTCTTGCCCATGTTAGCTTTCCATTACCTCATCATAATTTGGGGAGAACTCAATGTTGTCCGTTCTGTCCTTCTTTACCTCATACTTGTCGTTCTGAGTGTAATTATCCTTAAGTGAGAAGAATTCCTTCTGTGAGTAAATCTCTCCATCATCATTATAGGTAGTAACCAAACCATTGTCAAGTGAGCGAATCTGATTTCCGTCAATTGCCGTGTTAAGTGTCTCGATATCATGCTTGCAAATCTCAACCTCAATCATGAGTGGGTCAAACTTGGTATTGGATATCCTTATCACTTGGTTTGGTGATCCTATAAATGGGTTCTCACCTGCCTTATAGCTTGGACTTGAATTTGGCGTCACGGTTAAAAAACAAAGAGAACCACTTGAATTGAATCTGTACCCATTTGAATTTGTGCTTGATGATGATAGGTTTTGCGTGATTGGCTCACACCTATTGCTTCCGGTGATTATCCTATAATAGTCTTGCCTTTTCAAGCCATCCCCATCATTCTCGAAGTAGTCAATCCTATAGCCATTCAAGCTATCATTTTGGAACAACTCCGCTTGGTCATCCTGCTCATTCAAGTCTATGATAATCCCATTTATATCCGTATACGCAGCCAACACCCCAATGTCAGTTATGGTGGCCTTTATCTCCTTTGGTCTGATGTAAATAGTGTAAAAGCCTACTTGTGAAAACGTGGATACCGGCAGAGATAGATTGTACATTCCGGGAAGACGGAAGTCGCAAGTGGTCTCATCATCATCCTCAAACTCTGCCATGGAAAGCATGCTTGAAGCACTTGATATCTTCTTGAAACTCGTGAAATTCGTGTCCTCACTGTTACGAGTAGGTCTATAATGATAGAAAATCTCAACATCATTATCTATGTCAATTATTGATGGTCTGATTGATCCATATGTGTTGTTCATGGCTTCTCTCCCTTTTTTATCCCAAGTCTATATTTTCCTCTGAAATCGTAAAGAACCCACCATTCGCGAAGTTCTCTATGTCCTCCAATGTCTTCACTTCTCCGAACTTAATGTATTTCTCAAATGCCTGCGTGACGCCTCTCTCTATGTTTACATCATCGTTTGTTGATGGTTGGAAACTTACTCCATTATAGTAATCATAGCGAATTAAAGGGGTGTTCTCAAAATCCACATGTGTTATGTCAACAGTGGTCTCAAAGTTCGTCATTAGGTATGACACTTGGTTGTATCTGTTCCCCACCTTGAAATCATATTGATGAACATTGTCCGATGTGTCAAATTCCATTTTGTCATACAGTAAATAATAATAATATGGTACATTATATTTTTCAATATCATCACCATCACTATCGTCAAACTGATAGTCACTGTCAAATTTCCCTTTCACGTAATCATCAAACCTGCAAGATGCCACCAATGACCAAATGCTTTCCTCGAGAAATCTCCACTTGTACTTATTTCCCTTCAGTATTTCTTTATATGTGGAATAGTCTTCATCCTCTATTATATATCCTTCTTTAAAATCACCAAATTTTTCTACAATCTCAACGGACAAGTCCCCTTTATAATAAGTATATGTTTCCGTGTATTTCACACCTTTATTTTTTCCATATATGCTATCAGTGTCTATCCCAAAGTCCTTGAAATAATACCTATAATTCCCATCATCATCAACACTATACCAACCACTGTCATCTCCATCTTTCTTTGCAGTCAGATGGGTACCCATGTAATATTCAAATGTGATTGTCCCTGTCTCACCATCAGGATTATTATTAGCAGTTATGTCTGTTATGACATCTCCCCATACGGCAAGATTTAGTGCTGTTTCATCATCATCTTCGTCAAATGCTATGTTATTACCAATGTGTTCCCCATCGTTCGTAATTTCCTCAACACCATCAGCATAAAATTTATAATTTTCCTCTGTACCATACATTACGGCAAGATTTCCAAGTTCATCATACTTTTCCTCCCTGTTGAAAATCATCCCAACACGATAATACCACAGCCAATCCTTGAATCCCTCGGGATATTCGGCATTATCATTCTTGTCAGTATATGTCCTAAATCTCCTAAATCCTATCAAGTGTGAATTGCATGTCCCACTTATGACTTGGCTACCCACCTTCTCACTATCAGAGTCATCTTCAACATAAAGACCACCATTTTCATCATATCCCTTGTTTCTCTCAACCCAATTCAGAGATTGTGCAACCCAATTGGTTGGCAATGTTTTGTCATCCGAATCCAATGAATCTATAGTGCTGCCATCCTCAAAATAAACAAGTTCTGAATTACTGTCATAATATCCCTCAGTGTAATATCTCCCATATTCATCTGATTTCACATTTTCCGAACTTTCACCTATCTCACATTTCCATGTCAACCCATATCCATTATCATCCTCATGATATACCACGTCACCATCATAGTACCGTTTTCCTGCTACCCACTCCTCAATATATGGCGTGACCATACCCAAATCCTTGATTGTGCTGTGAAGATTGATATTGAAATCAAGAGTGAGGTTTGTACCACTTGCGTAGCCCAAATATTCTTCAGCAACGTCCTCAGACTCTTGTATGAATGAACACAACATGTCTATCAGTTTATCACCATTCATCAGTTCATATTTTTCATTAAGGTAACTATAACGTTTCATGTCCTCCTTGCAGGACACTGTGTGTTTCTCATAAAACTCAATTTGTTTCTTGAGTTTAATCATTTGGTTGTATATGATCTTGGCCTCACCTAAATATATATAATCAGGTGCCAACGGATATGTGTTTTTAACATTAACCCCACACTTGGTCTCTCCATTGTCTTCCTCTGAAAGCCCAACATATTTCAGCCCAATCCCCTTCTCCATAAAGGCTAGAAATGGCTCTTTGTACACATCATCATCCCTTTCCCATTCTGTGTCATTAATTGCCTTGTAGTATATGTCAATCAGTGTTCTATATGTGTACTCACCACTTGAGACCATTAACTTCGTCCCATCCTCACATGTATGGCTAAAATCTTCCCCATTGTAGTTGATGTTCGCCACAATCTGCCCATAGTTGCCCTGCTTCCCTCTTGTTGCCTTTACAATCTCAGTTGAGCCTTGTTCATCAACATACATGAAGGCAAATAATCCCGGCAAACGAGAGATTAACTTCTCATAACTTACCTTGTAGCTTATTGTTCTCATTACTTTATTTTACCCTCATATAGATTCAATATTATGTTATGTCCATGTCCATTGTCAGATGTGACACTTGTCCCATATACTTCAGGGTCAAGATAGTAAATATGCTTCTGTGTGCCTTTGTCATAACGATATTTCCACTTGATGTGGCAATATTTTAGATATTTCGCAGCACTATACCCAATCTCATCATCATCTTTTTCCTTATTGTTGTCTATATCAAGTTCTGACCAATCATAACATATGTCGTCAAAAGTTTTTATCTTATTAGTTCTACCATAATATCTGCTGCCATTAGATTCCACCTCATTATTCCTGGCATATGGCATCATGAATGGGACAGTTCTTCCATATCCGGCATGGTTAAACTCAACCCTCATGTAAATCTCAGTTGGGAACACCCCATTGTCATTACCCCTATAATTATAAAAATAGAAGCCCTCACTTGAACGGCTTGAGCTGAACTTGTCCTCCACAACAATCTGTGAACTCATCCTAAGCCTCTCCAACTCATCAATGTCATCACCCAAGTCACCATTGGCAACATCTATCCCACTTTTCCTCATGGGCTCTCTATTTACCCTTACGCCACTTACGTTATATATGGTATAACTGTCATCCTCCGTAAGTGATGTACCGATTATCGCCATTGGCTCACCATTCACAACACATTTTTTCTTGTTATCTTCTATAAGGAAATCATATTCATCGGAATTCAGTATGTCACCTTTTTTATAGGATTTATTCTTGTCATTTGAGATGGCATTTACAACCTTGTATTCATCCTCAGTGTCAATATTCTTTATGTATTTCGCATATAACCCACCTGCGTCCAAGAATATTGTTGATGTATGCAGGAGGTTTTGATTTCCGACATTGTCAGAATCATAGAATGATATCCTCAGAAATGATTTTTTCAACTTGCTCTTTTGATACTTCACATCATTATTGCTAAAACCAAGATATGACAACAGATCTGATTGATATTCCTTCAGTGCGTTACGGCTTTTTCTATTAGATTGATTATCATCTTTATCACAATCAGAATCAGATGGCTCATTTTCATAATAGCTAAAATAATCATATTTCTCTTCCTCCGTCATGGATGCATTCTTCAAATCATAATTAAACACACGCCCTTTCAGGTCAATTATCTTCCCATCTTCAACAAGCTTTGTCCCATTCCAATAACAATCATTATCACATGCCCATTCCTCTTTCTCCCCATTTAATGTCATGTCACGATGCTCCCTAAAATGTAAATTGAATATGATCTTGTAGCAATCCACATAGTCACCATTTATCTCATTATCACTATTGCTTGAGTGAATGGCAGGGGTATAGACATCCTTCTCCAAATCCGCAATGTCATTTATCATCTTTGCCTTTTCAGCCTCAACGAAATTTATCTCAAGTGCATCATTGTGAAGTAAATCCGTTTCAAATTTCTGAGCCAACGGTATTTGTATTGTGTTCACAGTGGCATTATACGTTAATGAATATGAATTATCATACTCATCATACATGAAGTTATCCCTTTGGAAAATAATGCCTCCGGTAAATCCTTCTTGATAAGGAATTTCGTCATTATCAACAGTAATACCATAAGGAAACATGTTCTCAATGAACAAGGACATTAGACCATCAACCCCACTGATGTGCACACTTTTTTCTTCCGTTGTCTTTGACAATAGGCTTTCATCTACTGAATAATTAGTATAACTGCTGACAACAAGAGCTCTTTTGCCAATCATGTCATAGTTAAATATAAGTCTTGACGGGCTGTCAACATGACATTCTATATCTATCTTAACTTGGGTTGTTGAACCATTGTCATACCTATCCATGTACATGTGAAGAAATGGATACATAATACTCTTTATAATTGTTCTTCCGTAGCCATTTGTGGTTGAGTAACTATATTGCTCACTTTCATTGTCTGTTATTGAATATTCCTCTATTGGTGCACCAAAATAATGTGTTCCGCTGAAATCAATAATGATATAATTCTCACTGGTGTAATATAGAGTTTCCTCTTTCAATTTCACGATATCCCTCTTCACCTTATCATATAAATGAAAACTCTCAAGACTGAATTTACCATAATCATTTATATAGGCATCTATTTCTTCATTCACCAAGTCAATGCTTTTCCAAGAGTCATTCTCATAGTAAAACACTGTGCTGTCTTCCGTGGGTTCCCCATTGATGGTAATTGAACCAATGGCAACTTTCCCTATATCAATCTTTTTTACATTATCAAAGTCTGCGGCGTTATCTTCTATCCATTCACTGTCAACAAGACTAATTTCCCACCTATTGGCCACGAAGCGTATAGCATGGTATCTTGTCTCGATGTGCAAGCTCTCGGCTTCCAATGGTATTTCCTTGGCAATGCTAACCGTAAAAGTGTTGTTCGCACTTGAGGCAGAACCTACAGTTACGTCCTGTAGATAAGTCACATCCTCAAATGAATCCGTGTTCTCAGAATCATTGTTAACAACTATGTTTGAAACACTTGTCAAGTGAGTTCCATTCTTGATTGAATACAAATCCTTAACCCAAAACTTGAAAGTAACCTTGTCATTATTCCCCAAGACAGTATCATAGTCTCCACCAGGAACATCATAAATACTGCCCTCCTGCCTTTCGACCTTGGTTACCTCCATCCCCTTTGCATCAGAGCCGAATTCACTTCTCCTAATCTTATATTTTAGCATGATACAGTAGTGTCTTTTGTTACATTATCATTCACGGACTGCTTTGCTCCTGATGGGTCATTCGGAAAGTATGGATATCTGTCTTCTCCATCAAAATAAAGGCCATTCGTTGCGAATGGGTCTTGGCGTTTGAGGAAGAAGTTTATCCTTTGTGTGACATAGAAATATCCATTGGCAAATATATAATCCTCCAACTCAGTGGCACTGCTGTCCCCAATGTTCACAATATTTCTCCATAGGTATTTATTTCCGCCGATATACGCGGCATAATCAGGGATGTCTTTGTTCTTTCTCCTAAGTGTGAGGTCAGGATATGTCAAATCATTGCTGTACACACCATTAAGTATCTCACAAAGCTGTAGCCAACTAAACCTTTTCTTGTATTTCATTTCCTGCTTGTATCTTTCGCCACCATTCATTACGGCATCATCCAAATTCGACTCAATGGTCTTGTCCTCAAAGTCAGTGGCATTGATGACATATTCAAAATAATCAGGTAACATCAGGAAATTGTTCTTGTCAATGACCCTAACACAACGCGTGACATACCACGTATCCATGTTGTCATCACAAATGAATATCAAGTCATTCGCAGCAACGCCATGGCTGTTACTTGTTGTAACCTGAATCAATATACCATCTCTTTGGATGGGCTTCGCCCTTTTCACCTTCAACGTATAGTGAGACCCCTGCTTAATGTTTGTGTATTCCCTTATCTTGATTGGATAGTGTGCTTGGTAATAGTAACCTTCAGGTCTTGTTATGGTGGCGTAATCGTTCGTGACATATTCAGAATCATCATCATATGCATCAGTTGGCAGACTACCATTTACTGCACTGTATTCCTTTACGTTAAATGCTGTTTCATTGTTTATATCATAATCATAATCATCAGCAAGTATCTCGTGAAATTGGTATTGTGAGTAATGCTCATTTTCCACAGTTTCCCTTTGTGCAGTATTGAACCTGTGCATCACCTTGCTAAGCTGCTTCTCCTCGAAATCATATGCATTGAACTCAACCAAGTCACCCATGAAGAACGTATCCATATAGTTGATGTCCCTATTTTCAAGACTACTGTCTTTGTCCAATGAATTACTGATATCATCCTCATCTATCACACCTCCACTGTTAACAACATTCGTTATGTGATGAACGGATGACAACTTTTTCCAATAATCATAAGGTACTGTTGCCCCCTCCGAATCAGATGAGTCAACATACATCTCAAACCCACTTGTCAGTTTGCCAAAGCAATGTGAGAACTCCACGTCACTTTCATCATATTCTTGATTGTCATACCATGACTCATGCCCTGCGTTATTCTTGACTATGGTGTAATATATCTCCGAAAGAGGCCTCCCAAGGTTGTCAGTAAGCCCATCTGTATCAATCCCGTCAGTAAATGTGTATTGTGCAGCATTGTCATTAAATATCGTGGATGCAAACGCCAATTGGTAATTCTCACAATTGAATGTCCTTTGATACTCCCCATCACCTGTTGGCTCCATGCAGTTATCCTTGACATAATTGTCAAAAACACCATTGAATTTTGAGGTGTGAAGCTTCTCCTCATCAGTCATCTCACGCTTCGCAGCCCTACGGTTTGGAATCCGCCTAAATTGTCTTATATAATATGTTGACTTCACACCACTCCTGCAACGCCTTATCCTAAAATTCGTTTGATTCAATATCTTTTCAAGCAAGTCAGTCTTCAAGTTGTTTTCAGCATCATATATGCCTGCATGGTTATCTTTCTTATAGCAAATCTCATCTCCATCGAATGGGTCTTTACCTGATTTCGCGACATGAAGCAAATAAGACTTATACAATTCCTCCAATATCTTTGTTGAGGAATTGTAGAAATAATACTCTCTGTTATTGCCACTTGTGTCCCCTATGTTGTTCGCCTTGAAATAAGTTCTTGACTCATAATAGATCTCACTACCATCCAACGTATCATTACAACATTTATCATCAGTAGATGAATATGGATTAGTATAATACAAATAAAATATATCACCTCTCTCAAGCCCATGTTTTGTGTAAGTCCTGAATACAACACATTTGCTTCCACCGTTTATTGAAGTGAGCTTTGCACTTAGAACCTTAAGCCCCATCCACCTGTTTCCCTCACTAACGGTATCTTCAACGATTTTTCCATCACTATCGGTGCTTCTTTTGATATAAGATGAGCCTCCAAGGCATATAGGATGATTATATATGTTCTTGTATGGATATGTTATGACAATATGCCAGTTATATTCATTTTCATGTGTGAACTTGTTGAACTTCGGTGCAAATGAGTATAAAGTCCTGTCTGGATACATGTCAATGAATTCACAAGCCTTGTGGTTATTCAAGGCTTTCCCAATATCCATGCTATACCATTTCCTGCTTTCCAATTCCTTTGTGTCAATGTTGGTGTTGTTCGTGAATCCCCACCAACCATTATCATCATATAGATTCTCATTTATGCTGTCTTCAATGGAAAGGATATCATCGTGGAGATAAAGATGCTTATTGCCATTAAACTTTTGAGATGAACCTATTGATTCCATGGAAAGTCTTGGCACATATTTCTTCACCTCACCATTCCTGTCACGCATGTAGTCCTCAAGTGTGTTGAACACTAACCTATCATCTGTGGATGAATTTGTGGATGATGGTATGTTCACTACCTTGAAAGAAGTATTCCTAAGCAAATGATTGTCAAAAAAGTCATATCCTGGGTGATATTCATATCCTCCATGTTCCTCACTTGAATATTCAGTGTTTGAAATCATTTGGACACGTGTTGGTTTTGTGTTACCATATGTATCTTTAATTTCGTTCTCATCATTAGATTCAGTAGTATTAGTAACATCAGTAACAACCTTGACACTATCAGACCCCTCATCCTTGATTATCTCGGTCAATGCATTAAACAAGACGTTGGTGCAATAGGGCATGATGGTAACAATCAGACGAAACTTGCTTCCCGCCTGTCGCTCTTCCTCATATATGCTCCTCTGACTCAGCGTAGTGCTTACGTTTGGGAACGGAAGTGTTTTGGTGGTCTGCTTTAACTCTACGTCAATATGCTGCGTTGATGCAACCCCAGTCACGGAGTCCGTCTCACTTGTCCTTATCACATACCTATCCATGTCATCTCGTCTTTGTTATGATAGTAATGTCTTTCTCCTTGTACTTAATCTCATGCATTGCGTTTGCCTCAGAGAACAATATGTAGTCACTTGCATCCAAATCAATGAGGTTTGTGTCACTATTGCTTATACCCTCATAATCATTATAACATGGGTCATTTTGGTCAATGAATTCCTGTGTGCTAACATCTTCTGAGTAACCGTCATCATATTTGTTCACGCACTGCATGCTCACGAACTGGACAACACCGTCCAACTTCGTTATCTCCTTCTGTAAGTCCCCAAGATATATATCCTCTCCCATCTGATGTCTCCTCACATCCATGTAGTCTGAAATCTTGTTGATTACCCTTTGCACAACCTCTGCCTTGTCATATGACTTGTCAATGTAAATCGTAACCCTAAACCCTACGTTTATGATTTTACCTGATTTTATCTCAACGAAATCATTGACCATCTTATACATTGAAAGGTATTCCTTCATGTTCTCAACGACGGTCTCACTTAGTATGTTCGTCAATTTCCCGTTATAATCCAATCCCAAGGCATAAATTGCAATTTTGTTGTTCTCCTCAATAATGCCCATTCTGAACGGTAATCCATATTTAGCTGGTATCTTTGATAAACGGGAATAATAGTCATTAAGCGTGACGCAACGATTCTGCTCACTGTTGTTATACTTAATAAGGTACTTAATTTCCTCCGTGCTTGGGAAATCCTTTCCACCATATGAAACTGTCGGATTTGTTACCGATATGCTATCCCTTACCTCGCGTTTCTTCGTTGAATCCATATTATCGTCACAATTTCCGTCAATGTTATAATCCAATGATATTATGCTGTTAAGGGTATTCTCGGCTATGTTGCTAATCTCGCCGCCACCAACCCTATACAGAACGAACAATGTGGTTCCTGTCTCAGGCAATGCACCCATATAGTCATTGGCATACATTCTTGACATCATATATTGGGTGAACTCCTGTGCGTTGGATGGTATCTCGCCATACTTGTTTCTTATACCTGCACCGAATATAATCTTAAGTCTCTCATCATCAGTATATTCGGTTATAAACTTGTTTTTGAGGCGTTTCCACTTTCCCTTAACTGCTTGACGCATTGTGAACAACTCGCCACTATCCTCATTCTCACCAACCTCTATTGTCTGCCACACTGGGTTGTAATAATTCCTATAATTTACCAACGAATCCTTCTCATTCGGGTATCCACCGTCATATTCCTCAACCTCATATCCAAAACGATATTGGTCAATAAGGTTATCAACCTCAAAATAACGCTGAACAGTCTTTCCGCTATAGTCATAATATGTTTCCTTATCAACATAAAATTCGGCAAGTGATGGATCGGTAGTGAGGTTCTCTCCCTGCCTTACAATAATACTCTCAACGCCAAGGACATTGCTGTCTGATAATGTTATTGACATGAAGGGTTCAATGTCAGTGCTCTGCACAGTCATCTTGTATATCTTGCTCTGAGCAGCAACTGCAATTGCAAGTTTTGTGTATGTATAATTCTCAATGTTTCCGTTGGAATCCCTATTCGGAACAATCGTGCGGTTTGAATATCCATCTTGATTGAACTGCTCCTTGAAATCAACATCTTCATCCAATTCAAACGTAACAGAGCCTGTGGAGAACAGCGTTCCCCTCCTTATATATGGACAATAATTCTCATCAGCAGTTGACAATCGTCCGTCGCCGTCTGACTCTATGCTGTCATTCAACGGAATCTCACAAGACAACTCCACCTCAACTATAGCAGCCTTCGGTCCATGTATTCTCAAGCCATTGCTTCTTGCCAATGCAAGTAGAGAACTCGTTTCACTTGCGCTGTCGATATTTGTCTCTTGAAAAACACGGTCTGTATGGAAAGACAGATTGTCACCAACATCCGCAATCAATTCTATAAGCCACTCACCAATGGATGCATCATTGAGAGAAGCGAACACGTCAGGATAATAATTCCGTGTCAACTCCTTAATATCACTCTTGTAATCGTCATATGTCCTTGAAAGGTAACTAATCTTGTTCTCTGCCATATTGTTGTGTAAACTCTGTAATTTTTAATTTATAGTGGTGCTTGCACCTCATACACGCTTGTTGTTCCATCATCCTCTATCACACTGTACTGAATTTGCGCGTCCAACCCCAAGCCATTATCAGTTTCCGTGATTGTTATGTTCTCCAACGAACAATCAGGAATCCATTTCTTGACCGTTTGTTTCAAACTATCCATCACATCGCTGAATGTCTCATTATCATTTGGATTGAACAGGAATTGGATAAGGTTAGACCCAAAAGTAGGTTGTCTTAGTCTCTGCCCAATAGGGGTAAAAAGGACATGCATCAACTCACTCTTGACCATTTGCCCCTTTGTCAAGTTCAAATCCAAACACTTCTTTTCCTCGGATACTATCTGTATTGGAAATTTTATTCCATAATGCTGTTTTTTTGGCATAAAGAAAACCTTATTTGTCACTCAAATAAATATAGTGGTTTACCTTTTTACAATCAAGTATTATTAAGCCACCACAAGTTATCTTTTAAAGACATACTTAATCAACCCACAGTCCCAAATCCTCACGTAGCCAATCTCCTTAACCATCTGTGACTCAGTCATGGTCAGTGGAAGCCCATACTTCTTGTTAAGGATTTGCTTCCTGAAGCCAAACTTGTGGTGTC
>X287_Common_Brushtail__coassemble_115_pt1 | contig 15958 bp, 16 predicted proteins | sample X287_Common_Brushtail__metabat2_low_PE_009 | metagenome-assembled genome bin X287_Common_Brushtail
GTTCTAGCCGGCAAATCTAACTCCTTGTATACTTATCAATTAATTGAGCTATTAGTTTCTCTGCTAATCGAGATACAATATCAGCTCCCATATAACCTACGCCTCCAGCAATTGCTAATGCTAACTTTACCGGTGTATTGAAAATATATTGCAATAAGTAAAATGTAATAGCAACACTTATCATACTTCCAATACTTCCGATAATACTACGCCTAATAAGTGAGGCACGATTGCTCTTATGTTCATTATTTTCGAACACTCTTAGCACATATACAAATGCTGCTAGTAATGATACAATAAATAGTGAAATATCTTGCCACATTAATCACTTAAATCCTTTTTTTTTTTCGGCGGTCCTTAGTGGTAATCGCACTTATAGTATCTATTATACATGCTGTAACAATTAGTAAATTTACCGATGCAGCTACTGCTATTAAAGTGCCATTTCTTTCATTAAGAACTGCATCACACAATACATATCCTAAGAAACATACGTTCATTAAACACATAAAAGCAAGCATACATCGGTATAAACAAACATATCTAATCATTTAAGCCGTCCTTTTCCATCTCTTATAGGGAATATGTCTAGGAATTGAAGCTCGTGGATTTTCCAAAACTACAAAATCGTCACTAGCACCATCAGTTGTAACAAACGTCTCCTCACCATCCTCAATCGTATCTCCTGGTGAGTTAGCAAAAGAACTATAAGTAGTGTCTAATACTTCCCATGTCCCTCCAAAAAGATACGTTGGTGCTTCTAATTCTTCAAATTGTCTAGTAGATGTATTAATAAATTGAAGATATACAAATCCAATAGGAAATAAACTAGTTGTTTCTTCAGTGCTTCCTAATTTAATTTCATAGTATTTCTGTAAAACATAGTTTCTAATACTATACAATAAATTAAATTTTACTGATTCCCAATTCTCTAAAGTTGCTAATTCATTATCCGCAGTTGCGTTTGGATAACTAATATTAAGAATTGTCTTATTTCCAGTAATTGTTTGGTTAATATTTTTTACCATTACATTTTCATTAATTTCTGTTTCAGACAAATCTTTAAGTCGAACAAAATCATTTTCTAATAATGTATTTCTAATTATTTTAGGAACAGAAGTAAAGGTCCATTGTCCAGTAATCTTAGCTGGCATTTCATTAATTAGAATCCCGTTAGTAGCTGGAATCATAGTAATATTATATTCTGTATCAGTCAATGTCCATGGAAATAAATTATATGAATAAAAATCTAAGTAACCGACATTATACTCTCGGTTAAATTTAAACAATGTATTTATCGTAAATTCAAATTTCGTATAATTCCATATAAAGTAATCTATTGTTTTATTAAAGTTAAAAGTAAATAACCATAATAATGTATCTGGATGAGTAATAGTAAATATACTACCATTACCATCGATTTCCACATTATTAGTAATTAAGAAACTAGTTATTTTTTCCACTTCAATATTATAAATCTTTGGTAAGCATTTAATATAATTATATTTTATTGCGTTCTTAAGACCCAATAAATAGTCTTCACCAAACCAATCTAAATATACAGGACCTATATATTGCCGTCGATATTTATATCCATTTACGGTAATAATAACTCCTAAATCATCAGCATCAGTAATAGAATCATCACGTATAAATATTCCTTGACCTATATCTTGCTCTTCATATAGTCCCTCGAATTCTATCATATAATCATCAATTACAAGATTTGCTCTATCTTTTATAAGTCCAACTTTTACTATATTATCAACTGGATTAATTTCTACAATTTCCCCATTACGATTTTGTTGCATCTTAACTTGAGTAAAATCAGAACTAGTAGCTAATTTTCTTTTCATTATGCAGTCCTTTTCCAAATAATACATTTTCTACTACGTGGTTGAAATTCTGTTGTAGCCGCTATATTATTAGTTGCCATAATTCCAGATTCTGCTTGAGAATTATCAACTTTATAGTCAAAAATTGTTTGCCCAATTCCTACACTATTTAATGTAGTTTCTGTTTCACTATATGCAGCAAGATAAGTGTTATCTTCAACCGCTACTCGCTCCCATGTAGTTCCCGGAAATAAATTAGCAGGTATTTGTGCATCATGAAATATTTCATTAATAGTTCCTTCATGATTTTCATTATATGTGCCGTCATTATTAAAATAACCTAGGCATGCTAGTTGAATATAATAACTTCCTATTGGATATTGTAGTGAAACAGATAATCCTTGAACATAATCTTTAGCTTCTTGAATATAATCAGTAATTAGTTGAGGTAATTCACTATTTACTTTACTCAATGTTAATGCAACTTTACTATCCACGTTAGTTAAAACTTCTTGTGTAAATGTAGTTTGTCCAGTAATAACAAAACTAGAATTAATATCTACAATTTTATCATCACGAACGACAGAATTTAAATACTTATAATTTATAATTTGATTAGTATCAGTTGTATCTGTAATATCAGGAACTATTGGTAAGGTTAAAAATTCTAAATAGCCATTATATTCAGTTTGACTCTGTGTTGTATAACTAATAGTATCTATTCCAGTCGTAATATTACTTGTTGCTTCAAATATTGTAATTTCGGGTTTAAATGTATTTGCTAACTGAAATAAATTAGTTGCAGTTCCTATAATATTAAATATAAGTCCTTCAATTCTAAGACAATAAATATCATTTAGTAACTTCAATCTAAATATTGTAGTAAGTGTATTTTCTAATGTAATATTAATTACAGAATATCCTGACCACAATAAACTATCAGAAATAGTTAAAATAACTATTTCTTGTAACGTTATATTAATTTCTGGGCTATTAAAATAAACAACTTGATAAGCAACTAATTTCTGAAATGCTTCTGAACTAGTTAATAAACTTCGGTTTAATAGATTTACTTCAGTTTCATTATATTCTTGGTCAAGTCCAAACCATGCACTATAGACTTTATCAGTAACTGGTCGTTTATATCTAATACCTTTTATGCAATATACAATACCATTATCATTCGCTGTTAATACATCGTCTCTATCAATATAATAAACTCCACGTCCATTATCCCCATCTTCATAATAACCGCTAAATATTAACTCATCTGGATATTGTGTATTATCTTGCTCATTAATATATTTAATTACAGAAAAATACTGCATATTTTCTATATCATGTTCTGTTAATTCAAAGTAATCTAAATATTCAGTAATAGTCAGTATATGCTCTTGCAAATCTTCAATCGTTATTTCTGGAAATAAATAATCTAACGCATTATCTGGACATAGACATTCTAACTTAGGAAACACTAATGTAGTAAAATCTACATCTTGATATGTATTACAACTATTATCACAACCTAATTGTATTAATTTAAGAACTTGCTCAAAATGAATTCTTATCATAGACCTAGTATTTTCTTTGTTATCTTCTAAGTATTGGTCTACTTGCTCTTGTGTTGGTTTCGCAGTGCAATTAGTAATACAAGTTTCTGGTGAATTTTCCCCATCAAAACAATGACATTGTCCAATACTGGCATTCACTGCATCAAAAAGTAATTTAATAGTATAATACTGCAATAACCTATTATATGCATTATGTAAATTTCTAGCTGATAAAAGCCCAACATTATATTTTAATGGAAAATCAGTTGGTGTAACATCATTATAAGTTAATTGATTCTTAGTAACTAATAACTTCATTGACTATATCCTCGCCAATTACTAGGAATTTCTATTTCTTTATAATTTAAAGTATCTTCATTTAAATATGGTTTAAATAAAGTAAATAAATCTGTTGATGGGCGACCAGTTTGAAGCCATAATGCATAAGCACCAGGACCTAATCCTGTTTCTGTCCATGCTTGCTTAAAATATCTTAATGCAGTTTCGTATTGATTATATGGGGTAAGAATACTATTCTCATCATCCCATCCAAAACTTACAACCCAAGTCCAGCTAAATCCATATCCACATTGAGTTCCTATAGTTAATAGCTTAGTATATAACCAACATACCACCTTTTGAGACCGGTAATATACTACCGCACGTCCATACGTCGCAGAAGTATCTCCTTGTAATAAATTAACCACATCTTGTGCACTTTGAGTTGTAGTTTCTTCATATTCAGCATTTCCATCGTAATCATAATCACCAAATCCATAATAAGTAGCAGTTCCATTTGAAGACCATCTGGCATTAACCTCAAATGACCTATCCCAATATTTTCCTGATGGTCCTAACGTAATTTGATTAGTATACCAATCATTAAATAAATTATAAATATCTTCAGTTACTTTTAATTCAAATGAATCTAACTTTTTCCTATTCAACCATATATGAACACCTTTATATTTTGGATTTATGTTAGCTGCTTCCATCTGTAGTTCCTTCAGTTGTAGTTTCTGTAGTTTCTTCTGCAGTATATGGAATTGCTCGTGAAATAGTTACTGCACTAGATGTAATAATATTTGATGAACTCTCTCCACCACTCATTATTGTATTACTAGATTGTAAATATCCAGAAAATGTATCAGTAGAAATAGTTATAGGAACTGATGCTTCTGGTAATGCAGTTTGTGTAATTTCACCTTCAATATATACTTCATCAGTGTATCCTGATAATGGGATACTAATTTGATATGCTACTTCATTTATAGTAATATATCCTAATGCAAATGGACCACTACTACCAGCGCTCCAATTTGGTCTATTAGGCACAACGTGCGTTAATACTAAACTAGTAGGTGTTGGAATTGTTATTAACACATTATTCGTATCTGTAGTTCCTTCTGGAATTAATGCTCCAATATCTCTAATTGTCCATGTAACCCATGTATTTGGATTAATTATAATACTTCGATAACTTACTGGTTCAGAGTCTACAGCTAAATAAGTTCCTTCAGTTAAGTCAGTATATCCATCAGCTACTGTGCCATTTAAAGAACCGTCGCTTGGTATCTGAGCAACTTTATAAAATGTATCAACATCGTCTGCTTGCACACGAACCCAATTAGATTCTGTTCCTGGAAATAATTCTGCAGGAGATAACTGGTCTTTAAATTGTAAATAAAAGCTTCCAGCAGGTAAACTAGTAGTAGTAGTAGTATCTAATGAAGCTACCCAAGTGTCAATTTCTGTCTTTTGTTCATCAGATAATACAGCCAAATTATTTAATTGACCTAGTGTTACAATTCCATTATCTATAGTTGTTTCAACTCCAATAACTGGTTGAGTAAATGTAATTTGTCCAGCTAATGTTTGGTCACTATCTAAATATACCGTATCTGCTGGTAATTCTTGTTCTTTTATTGCAGCTTTAATAACCGGATGGTTATCATTAGTTGGAAATTTATTTGACCTAATTGGTGTATTAAATGTTTGAATTCCAATTGTTTGGTCATCAGCAATATAAAAATAATCTCTATTATTTATGATTACTGGCATACTAGTTGATGGATTATAAGTTACCGTATGCGTAATGTCAAATAATACATTATGATTATAATCAAATTGGCATAATTTAGCTAAATTAGTTTTAAAAGTAATATGCCTAAATCTAACTCTTAAACAAGTTTCAGCTAATTGAAAAGTAACTATTGCAGTATCTAATAATGATTTAATTTCTATAATAGTATTAATTCCATATAAATCTACTGATTGGGTAATTAGAATAGTATTACTATACAAAATATCAATTACATAATGCTTAGAATCTAATAATACACTACCATACTGAATAGCAGCTAATAATGCATTAGTATCATTTGTCTCTCCATCACCTTTGGCACCAAACCACTCAGGTAATACATATTCTTGAAATTTTCTTTTCCATATAGTGCCTTCTTTATTAACAATATAAAGACCAATATCATGAGTTGCAAAATCTATATTTATCTTTTCATAATAACCTTCACCGCCATCATACTCTGTATAATATCCTGTTACTCTAAATAGGGTAATATCAGAATCTATAGTATCAAAATCTATTTGTGATAATAAACCAAGATTCTTACAAATATTAATCTTATGTAACGTAATATCTTTAGTTAATCTAGTTTGTGTAACGTGACCTCCACCAATGATAATGTCTTCAACACCGGCTAAATTCTTATCTGCTATGACACTTAAAACCTTCATTATGCATATCCTGTGCTCGGCTTAGATGGCATAGTTGGTGCAGTTGCTAATGCATAATTACCAGAACTATTAGCAGCGCGAGTTTGCACTGCATAATATGTCAATGTAGAATTATCACCATACCATACGCCAGCGTTATGCACGACTATTACATTACCAGCATTAGTAGTTAAATACGCGTCTTTAAAACACATTTGCTGCATAGTATTTTGTGTTAATGGGTCTTCAGATGTTGGTGCATTAGCTGGATATATACTATTACACATAAATGATTCAAATGTAGCATTCTTCCACGTTAATCCAAGTGATGAGATATGTTCAGTTATTGCAGCACCTATAGTAAATACAGAAATTCCTTTACCAAGTCGTGTTAATTTTTCGGCTTGAAAGAAATCACACGTAACTTTATTAAATGGTCCATACATTTGTAATTCTATACATTCATCATAAGACCCTTGTAATTTATTATTACTATATGTAACTGAGTGTTTTATTTGTGAAATTGAAGTTCCTGCAGGAACAGCTACTAATTCAAACAAACTAGTATATTGACTTGTCAACACAAATGTGTTATTAGTGATTATAAAACTAATATTTGACGATACATGAAATAAATCTTCAGTAACTACATTTAATTCTGAATTACCATATAAACAAGTAACTATATCAGTTCCTGTAGCATAAAACACACAATGGTCAAATAATATCGTGCCACCTTGTAGATATTGTGGAGTTATCCTATACGGAAGTGAAATTATAGAATTTTCGAATTTAAAATTCCCACCTTGTAATAGTATATCTCCTGTTAATTGGCTATTCATAACATTTAGTCCAGATAATCCATCACCACATTTAATACTATAATTATCTTTTACATTTGAACTAGAAACTATAGATTCAAATATACCTATAGAATTTGACATCATCTCTTCATTCGCCAATTCAATTCCAACATTCGTGCCATAAATGTTATTAGTTTTAAGAACTATGTTATCACTATCAATTATCTTAACTGCCACTGCATTAGTCCCATTAGACATTACTGAACTATTGTTAACTAATACGTTAAAACATTTTGTAAACTGAACTAATGGATATTCTACTTCTGCAGAAATCTTTAAATTATCAATAATTACGTCAGAACAATAGTCAAAACTAAGAACTGGAGTTTGTCTTGCTCCATCAACTTCTATAGTAACATCACTAATCTTTATATTAAGGGAATTAATTCGTTGACATACTGCAGTGCTAAAATATACTTTACTTCCTTGTGTAAGAATTAGTGTATTTCCATTTACATTCGAGATATAACTAAAAAATGAATATAATTTTTGTGCATCTGTTATATATGAACTATAATATGTATCTCTGCTTTTAACTAATACTAATTGTCCCAACGTATAATTAGATACATTGTTAGTCAATAAATTATTTTCACCAGGATTTATACTTCCTTGAACTTCTATAGATGTGTCAATGCTCCCTGTAAAACCTATAGTTGAACTATCTGTTAATTGTAATATTGCATTATTTCCAATAATTTGCGCCGATTTAGTTAAGGTTAATGGTTTACTTAATTTGTATGTAGTATTTTCTAAATTAATAATTGTATTGTTATTAAGATACTTCTGAAATGCTTGACTATCATCAGTTTCACCATCTCCTACAACTCCATACCAATAAAGACTTTGTAATCCAGTATACTGACGCGTCCAACCATTAAATATAATCCCAGAATCATCAATCTCTTTATTTGATTCTAAATATATGAATAAACCACCTCGATTAGTATCTGAAACTATTGCAATCTGTATTTGATTAGAATCTATACTTGATAACTCGTCTACCGTAGAAACTACTTGTATTGGGTTTCCAATATCTGATATTTGCACCTGAATCCACGATACACCATCACGATAATATAATGCACCTGTAGACTGAATTATAACTGAATTAATACCATTAGGAACTGATGATAATTTCGTTGTAGAATCTAATACATATAACCCACTAAATGAAATTGTCCACGTATCATTCTGTTTAATATAAATTTGCCCGTTACTTGTTACAAAAGCACATACATAACCTTCTGGGATTGTTGTTAGTTCTGCCTCTGTTGATACAATATAAATATTAGAATATCCTTGAGTCCATTGTGTATTTACCTCGTCCCAAGTATATATTGTATGATTTTCTTTAACAAACACGGTCCTAGAAAGTAAAATCTCTGGTGTAAGTTCCTCTAATTTAGTTACTGCATCTACAACTAATATACCTTGCAATTGTGCAGCATTCACTTCTAGTGCTTGAACTTCTTCGCCACCACGAGTTTGAGTTACATACCCAGTCCCAACCTGTATATCTTCAAGAACTAATTTATTCTTTATTACTTCTACCTGAGTGGCCATTCAAAAACTCCATTCATATAATTAGTCTCAACTTGTGTTATTTCTGACATATAATCTTGTGATGCATCTTGCAGTATTGCTTTCGCCGCAGTATCATAAATATTTGCATATACAGCTGCTGATGACCTATTTTGTGCGTCACTATCTGCAAGATATGCATTCATAATAATGTGATATTTCAGTGCTTTATCGCATGCTGGCGCAACTTCAAGTTCTGAATCTAGTGATGTTACTGCAGCAGGAAGCGCATGATAATAAACTTCTAAAATATTTACTACTTGTTTTATATCTGTGATAATACCATAGTTAGAATCAGATTCTACTTCTATATTTTTCCCAATTATATCAGTAATTATTCCATAAGATTCTGGAATCTGCATATTTTCAACTTCAGATGCAATACCAATTAAATCAGAATCTAATGATAAATACTGCTCTTGTGAATCTTGTGTTGGTGCTGGAAATACTTGTATTTGCAAACGCGGATGCTTATTAAAGACCACATAAAGTGGGGAATTGCTTGATTTTCTGATTGTAAGAGAATCGATTACTTTATAATCAATTAAGCGTAATGGTTTACCATCATAATATACACGCTCTACTGCTATCACATCGTTGGGAAGACTATAAGTATCCTGGTTTGCAAATACAGGTATTTCTATAGTTCGTTTAATTAATCTACATTTCTCAGCTAATTCACTCTGTGCATCAGTCAAAAACTGCAATAATGCATCATCTGTCCAACGGGTTTTATTTGGGTCGGCAAGGGTTGTCCTTACCGAGCTCAATATAGTCTCAACTCTACTCATTAACTATAGAAACCTGATGTAATTCCTGCTTCCATATAACTAAACATGAGCACACCTGACCATTCAGTTGCGCCTACGTCAAAAACTATGTGTTTAGCATTTGAGTAAAATTTATTTTCAAGTGCTTGGAGATTACCATCATCGTCGACATACTTTAAGTTAGCTGTCGTAGGATTAGCAGAAACTCCACCATTAGTCACTTGGTCAGTCGCTATAAACAAGCGGTTTGTAACTAGGATATTATCCGGCACGTCACAAACATAATATTGCTGATTTGCCTCGAAAGTCATTTCCGCAGTAGAAATAACTCTCATAGTCTTTTTCTGGTTATTTTTCTTAAACTCTCGAATATCTATTACCCCTTCAGGTAATAGACCAGTCAATGGTGTCGGCATATCTATCTCCTATGTTAAATTATGCTGTTGTTGCTGCAGTCGTATCAGTTGTTCCAGCATCAGCTGCTGTAGTGTCTGCAGTAGTCGCATTAGCTGTTGTATCTGTCGTTGTATTAGTTGTCGCTGCAGCTGTTGGAGTCGCAGTGCCAATTTCTACCTCAAAATCTACGAATACACAACCATAATTATATCCTGAAATCTTAACCGCATCATAGTCTTCATTTTCCGCCAAATATTTCGATGGTTTCGCACCACACCATACTTCAAGGCAAGATTCTGAATGAGCACCAAAATCATGGTCTTCAAACTTATAATCCGGTTCTTTACCCATTGCAAACTGGAATGCTCCAGCACCAAGTAACAAATTCCTAGAAACTAGTTTATGATTTGTTGTTAAGGTAAAGTCTTCAAACCCATCTTCACCAGTCCACAACTTCGAATTATCAGTCGTGTTAAGTATATATTGTCTTAGACCGGCTGCATAAATCGAATTATTTTGATACTGGTAATAATCATTAAGAACACTCGCACCATAAGTATTACCAAAGAATGTTGGTCCCTCAACAATTACAAAGTTACCAATCTTACCAATAATACCAGTAAAAAGTCTATTTTGGTTACCTCTAACATCGATATTGCTCAACAAATTCTGCATTCCATCTTCACCAAGAAGTGCTTTTTTAGTCGAAATATCAATTACTAGCAACCATATTGGCTCACCACTCTGTGTCCTAAATGGTTCAATCGGTGCTCTACTAGTGAATCCATCTTTATTCGTAGTGAATCCTTTACCTGTCTTAGCAATTTGCTCAAGCTCCAAGAAATCATCAAATGTAAATGAATTACTAATCGTAACACCGAATTCTGATGTTTGTTGCCCAAGGTCAAAATATGCCTGGTCCATAGACCTAGTGTAGAGGTCAGCGAGTTTTGCTCGTGAATCAGCATGTTCATTAATTGAGAGGTCACCAATATTAACCCCATCAAACTTATGACCATTATCAACAACCCATCGGTAAATATCAACGGTAACACTATCAGAGAACTTCTTCTTTTGTTCACCAGTGCCTACTGCTTGCTGTTTACCTTTTACCGGCTTACCTACAAGTTTACCGTCCATATCAAATATTACATTATGTCCTTGACTCGCAGAAATATCATTAACATTCATAATAATACTATCACGAGTCTTACCTTTGTAAGGCGCCCAAAACGATGTAGCAGCCTTCTGAATTAATCCTTCGCGAACCCAGCGTTTTCTTACGAGTTCGGAATTATAATCTACAACACCTGTTCCTGTCGGTTTCGGCATATTAATCTCCTATTATAGTATGAGGTCTTCGTAACTAATATCATCACCCTTATCCAAACCAACATCGAGCCCCTTCGTTGAAGTCATCGGGTCTTTTTTACCTGCCTTCTCACTATTTCCAGGTCCCATCTTGGTCTGTCTTAAGAAATTACTAGCTTCTGCCAAAAACCCTTCAAATGTCACTTCACTATTCTTAAGTTTGTTATATAGTCCAGCTGGGAGAACGTTATTAACTATATACTCGTTAATCTGTGCGTCTGCATTTTGGTGATTCCACTCTTCCAGAACAGCCTGTCTACGAGCTATTTCAGTCTTCCTACTAATAGAACTAGACAGGTCTTTCGCTCGCTTATTTTCAATCGCATTCAGCTTTTGCCTCCATAGTTCTGGATTCGTAACTTTCAACTGGTCAAGCTCTCTCTGCACTTCTGGCGGAATATCAATATTTTTGTTATTCGCAATTGCCTCTTCAAGTGCACCTATATGTGTCTTGAGAGCCGCAATTTCCTGACGTGCTTGAGTATACGCTGCTTTCGTATCCTTCAACTGCTTTTCTATATTATCCTGTGACTCTTTAACTGGCTCTAGTTCAGAACTAGTATTCTTAAACTCTTCCATTTCGGTGTCAGTCGCGTTATCAGTAACGTTATCTATAATACCTTCTGGCATGTAAATCCTTTGTATATATTTATATGTATATTATATAACATAAAATACTTTAATGTTCAATAAAATTAGACCTCAAATGAACTCGAGCTATAAAAATCATAATCTGTATATTCCTGTTCAATCTGCTCATGCATAAAATCATTATATACTGGAAACCTATGTTTTAACCCGAGTGCCATATATCTGAGCGCATCAGCCCGATGTGAGAGTTTATCATGAACTGGTTTATTCAAGAAAACACCCAATTTATCATCATAATGTTTCCTATATCCCTGTATTGCCGCAATAAGTCCCTCGCATTTATCACTTATTCTAACTGATTTTAGAAATTGTCTTGTCGTTTCAATCCCATCTTGAAGTGAATGTTTCTTAACTATTATTGGGTTAAAACCTAGTGATTTAAGAACTTCATATCGCGTTTTATCCGAAGTTAATTCTTTAACCTTAACATCGTGTGGACAATACATATACCCATACTTCCAAGAATATTTAATTGCATACGCATCATATTTATCACGGTAATACTGAAATCCATGTCCATTATCTTCGAATTCTTCAATAATCGTCGGAATGCCATTGTCAATTACGAAAAAATAAACTACAAATGTATCATTCATTCCAATATCCACCGCAGTATGCACATATTTATTCCCTATCACAATGTTTTTCGCTGGAACTATGTGTAAATTCTTGTATTCATGCTCATAATACGTTCCCTCGAGTGATTTTTCAAACGCCTCTTCAGGTGTTGTCGGGTATTCCTGCTTTATTAACCACCCAATTTCGTTAAATTTCGCTTGATACCAATTTTTCTGCAATTGAGTGAGGTATATTTGTCGTTGCTCTAACTTTTCAAAATATTTCAAAATATCATCGGTAAAATCTATAGTCATATCTAGCTGACAATCTGGGTCTTTAAGCCATGATAAGAATATCGGCTGAAAATCCAGTGGTGAAAGCGGGCGTCCTGTTTTTTGGCGGAGCACTGCTTTTGACCACATATCATAGAACAAACCAAACTTTCCTTCAGCTGTCGACTCTATCGTAATCTTGGAATTCGTCGCTATTGCCTGAAATGCACCAGTAGCTAGTTCATTTGCTTTTTCTGGATATTTCTTCGCTATCTTCGCAAGTTCGGATACATGCAGAGACTGAAGTGTATCCCCTCTAAAATTCCCTATTTTAAGAATCGACCCATTGGAAAACGCCATTCCCGTCGAATTATTCATAGTTAAGGAAATATTGAGCATTTTCTTTATATCTGAATCTAGTTGTTCCCACATCAGCTCTGCCTTTCGCTGGAGTTTCTTTGACTCATCATTTCCATATGACTGAATCCCTGCTGAAAACCCACTCTTGAATAAGCATGAGTCAAAATTATAAGCCAACATCAAAGTCGAAATCCCTTGCTGACGTGACTTTAAAATTATCTTTTTGTTATGAGTGTAAGATTTTAAAACCTCGAGTTGAGAGTCATTAAGCTTGAGAGTAATTAACTTCCCAGCCTTGTCTCTAATCTTATACAAATTGTTCAACCGCCATAACTTCGAACTAAGCTTTTTATCTACAAATTCCTGTAAAGATTCTGTATCGTTAATTAACTCACTCATGATAAAACCTTTAAATTTTTAAATTTTTTGAACATCGGAAAATACGGGATTTTTAATCCAAATTGCCGAGAATTGATTAAAAAAATTTTTTAATATAAATATGTTAATAAAAATAAAAATCAATCTATGGTCAATCTAGGCGGTGAATTTTGAATGCGCATGTGTAATCATACTCTCAAGTTAAACTTTATGGTTATTATTTTCTTAATCTTCATTATCGATTAGCAATCATCTTCAAACTTCGATATCATATTCTGAATAACTATGTTAATTTGGTTAACATCAGTCGATTTACTATATGACTTATCTATAGTGTCGATAATAGCAACTAATTCTTTTAAATCTCTGATAGGAAGCATTGACCCTTGAGTTTTCAATCTAGTTAGTGCCTCTTCCAATGTTAAGGTCTTAAATTCTGAAATAGTATCTTTAGGAGTCTTTGGTTTTTCTACTATTTCTGTAGTAACGTGAGGAATTAGTGGTTCTTCAAGTCCGTGCTGCACTTTTTCCCAGTTAAATGTAGGACCTAATACATTTCTAGTTACTCGATATTTTGCGCATAGTTCATCTATGGTTATGTCTGGGTCTGTTTCATATTCACCACGTATTAGTTCTTTTAGTCCAATATCCATTGCAATACCTCGGTAATTTCTAATAATTATATATTATATCATAACTTCGTTGAATTAAGTAAACATTAATGATAGCTAAAATCTTCTTATAAATCTAAAATACCGGACAATATATAAATAAAATTCAAAGATTGTCACATGGGCCGTTAAATTCCTAGAAAATTATTGGTGACATGTATAGAGAATAGCTTACCACTATTCTCTACCATTTCATCACAAAGGAGATACCATGGAAAAGGTAGTATTCGCATTTGTTTTAGTTCTTAGTATAGCTACAAGCTATTGGGTATTGTCACATGCTATGGATGCAGACTATGAAAGACAAGTCGACATACATGAGCAAAAAGCCTATGACTTAGAGCGAGCTGATGACTATGAACGTGAGTTACTCGAACAAGAGAAATATCTCGACGAGCTTCGTGCATTAGAATATGAACGAGCTAATTCAGAGATAGTCGATTAACTCAACTAATCCCTCTTAATGAGGGATTTGGTATGATTCATAGAGCCAAGTTTCTCATCTTGGTTCTAAAATCATATTAACACAAGGAGTTAAAATGAGACCTTACAACTATACTTGGGATTCAGAACATCCAGTAACCGCTAATGAACTAGTTAGGAGATTCTGTGAGCATGTGTTCAGACTAGCAGACTATCATCGTATCGCAATTGAACATGATGATATTATTTATAATTTCTGCACATCGTCTGATAATTCTAAACTAGAAGAAAACACTGCATTAGCAATTATATACTCTAGCGCATTAGCTAGGGCAATTGCAAATAATCGAGATGTAATTGAATATCTAAATTATGAGAATTTCGAATATATCTATGAATATTTCAATCTTCCTAACGATTATGAATTAGCCTAATCAAAAAATCTTGAGAGTTTATAACTCTCAAGCAATATGGTTCATAAAGCACATCTACTTCCAAGGTGTGCTTTAAAACTATATTATTGTTAAAGGAGATTAACATGGAAGAACTAATTTCTACAATCTTGGCTGAGCATGGTGTAAAGAAAAATGTAGAGGCATTAACCTCTGCATTAATCACAGCAATACAAAATGAACTACAAAAGCCTAAACCTCGCAGAGAAAGTATGTATACTGACTCTGAAGGTATAAATTGGTATTATTGCTCTCGTCATGGGACATATCATAAAGAAGAATTTATGGTTACAAACTCATCACGAAAAACTGGCAAAGCACCATACTGCAAAGCATCTCAAGTTGTTTGGGAGAGATTACACAGAGAGTCTCAACTATTAAAACAACAAGCTGCTGATGCTTATATGGCAAAAGATACAGCTAAAGGCGATGAGCTTATGCTACAATCTCAGAGCAAAGCAGAGGCTAAAAATCGCCAAGAAACCTATGAAAATATAGTCGTAGAATAATCTATCTAGGTCCTTCATGGACCTAGTATTTAGTAAGAACTTGTTGAGTCTTTACTAAATACTAAGACACAACCAACATGAATTAATCTCTAATTCACAATTTCTTTATCAACTACAACCAATTCAAGCCGGATTCTACATCCTCACCACGCCTCCTAAATTCTCATCTTACCGGCTCAACTATCTGTGTAAATACTATGAATTACACTCAAACCTCACCACATTTTTACACTCACTTTATATTAAAATCACATATTATAAGATAAGTAAAATTTAGCTAACTATCCATGTAAAAGGTCAAAAATAAACGAAAAATAAACGAATAGTAAACTCAATGTAAATGAAAATTGTGAGAGTTTGGCCCAAGTATATCAAAAATTGATAAAAGTTTTAACAATTTTTGATAAATTTTTTTATTGCTAATTTTGGCCCAACTTTCCGTAAAGAACACTTAATGTTTTATAAAATGCTATACGCTTAAAAACTGGTTAGAAAAGTCAAAAATGCGCTTAAAAACTATGGCTTTTGTTTCCCGACACGAACTATGTTGAGAACGATAAAATCTATTATATACTCTAATAC
>X287_Common_Brushtail__coassemble_126_pt1 | contig 15270 bp, 15 predicted proteins | sample X287_Common_Brushtail__metabat2_low_PE_009 | metagenome-assembled genome bin X287_Common_Brushtail
TCGACCTGCCGTGGGAGAAGCTGGATAAGGCCGAGCTGCTTGCGAAATATTTATAGAAAATTATACGCCATAAATACATAGATGCCCTGATAAATAACGATAGCGAGGCTTTCTACGACTTGCCGCCGAACGTATGTGAGGTGGCGTTTCCACCGAGAGTAGAAAACGCAGCGTGTTATTTATCAGGGCATCTATATTTTAATGGCATATTTTATTCATCATCTTCAGCATCGTCTGCAGGGGAGTCTGTGGTGGTTTCCACGTTGGCGGATTCTGATGACTGTTCATCTGCAGCTGGTTCTGTGGCAGGCTCCTCTGTGACAGGCTCTTCGGTCGGTTCGTCGCTTGCCGGATCTTCGGTGGAAGATGGAGCTACCGGTACTGCTGACATACGAGGCTTGCTGTTGCTGCTTACATGTGGAGTAAACTGTATACCGGAAAATGCGGAATCAATCAGTGTATCCACATCGCTGCTGCTTGGAGTGTCATCTGAGACAGACTCGCTTGGAACAGCCTCGACAGGGACGGATGAGACTATGATGCCGTCGGTTCCTGCAGGTTCAGCTGAGTCGTCCGGGTCATTTGCGTCATTATGCATTTCATTGTCTGCATCGTCTTCGGTATCAGCTGTATCATCGGTATCATCTGTATCGCCATGCTTTTTCGATATCTTTGCCAGAACCACGATGAGGCAGATGATTATGATTAGCAGGATGAGAGATACGATGATGGCGATGATGGCTATCATGTTTTTGTATTTATCCAGGAAGGTTTCATCCGCTGATGCATCTGAGGCAGTAGCAGTATCAGCTTCCGTTATTTCAAGGTCAGAGATATATCTGAGGAAGGTATTTTCTATCGTGTCATAACGATAAAATCCGGCTTCGCCCTCGACATTCATCGCATATATCAATATGATTTCATCCGAGTCACTTCTGTGATATGCAGATATGTCTGTACCGTCAAAGGTATAGGTAAATTCGGTGTAGCCATCGGGAATAGCCACGTCCGCACCCGGGGTAAGGATCAGATATCTGTTGTAGCTTGCAGTAGCTTCTATAAATGGTATGAAGCTTTCGTCTGTTTCATCATATATAAACCAGTTTTCATTATTATCATCATTTGTCAGGCATACACAGTTTACGGCGCCATTTGGAGAGGTAAACATGGTGATTTCATTTCCTTGGTAGGAGCCTGTAGTCTGGGAAAATCCCTCCGGTATCATAAAATGGTTGTAATCCTGTGCGAAGAAATATTCCACACCGTTTAAGGTTACGTACACTCGCGTGTCCTCGGCCTCCTCAGGTGTTACATTCAGATAATATATCTTTTGATCTCCGGTCTCAGCTGTTACCGTGATGGTTATCTTATTTACCTCACCTGCGACGAAGTCTGAGTTGCCGTCTATGCTTACGAGAGCCGTATCGTCTTCAGGGATAGCATTGATAGCCAGGCTTTCTGTATCCGAAGGAACGGTTGCGGTATAGGTGTATTGATCTCTGGAAAAAGCAGGCTCATATGTGCCCGGTGTGATTTCAAGTGATGCCAGATAACAGTTATCTGAATATGTCTCCGTAGTTGCTTCGGTGGTAGGAGCCTCGGTAGTAGAGGCTTCAGTGTTGTCATTTGAAGCGGAGGCTTCTGTGGTGGTGTCGCCTGAGGCAGGTGCCTCTGTGGTGGCAGCTCCACTTGCCGCGGTAACCGTTACGCTGCAGCCGGCATCTGATACAGAGCAGTATGACTCATCCCAGGCATATACCTCGGTGCTTCCGGTGCTTAAGGATGCTGTACCTGTAGAGATGGCACTGAATGTAAATGATGCGGAAATCGAGGTAGACGAGCCGTCGCCATATCCGGCATATCTGACTGTACCGCCGCCGCCCGAGCCGCTGCCGCTGGAATATTCCAGTACGGAAGAATCATAGGACAGACAGAAGGATACTGCGCCTATGGCATCCGAACATGATACCTTGACTGTGGCGGTCACGCTGCCGCCCTTTTGTATGCTTGATGCTGACAGGGCTATTGTTATGCTCGCTGTAGCAGCCTGAGACCTTGTGGTGTCCATATAGGCTGTCCCCGTCAGACAGATAATCAATATAAGAAATCCTGCAAGTAATCGTTTGAATGTGTTAGTATATTTTTTCATTTTATGTCACTCTCTCTTATTGTGTTATATTTGATGCTCCCATCAGATATTTCTGAACCTTGAGCAGGTCAAGCGCCGAGACACTTCCGCTCTTTTTGATATTTGCGGCAGACAGATACGGATCAGACAATGTAGATGCGCCCATCAGATGCTTTTGAATCTTTAGCAGATCGAGCGCGCTGATTTGCCCGTCGCCATTTACATCGCCATAGATGACCACCGTATAGGTCGTAGTTGTGCCGCTTACGACCACCTTTACCTTGTCGCCCGTCCCGATATATCCGGAGGACGATTTTGTATTTCCTGAGGCATCAGTCACGGTAACCGTTCCGTTGGTACAGCCGAGCTTTGAGGTAAATGAATTTACTGTCGTCTTTGGAGACACGCCCGTGATGCTGCTTCCCAAAATGGTATAGCTGCTGCTAAAGCTGGCCGAGGAGGCCGTTGTGCCCGTAGATGTCCCTCGGACCACGGTAAGTGTGTATGTTCGTTTATCGCCATTTTGTGCGGTAACGACTATATTTATCTTATTCGTACCCTGACTTAAGGAAATCGTTCCTGTGCCGGATATCGTCGCCTTTGAATTTACTGTTGTAGCTGAAATGGTGATAGAGCTCACTGTTGATGCTACTATAAGGGAATAGCTGGTCGTTGTGCTGACTGCAAATGTAGGTGTCAGCGTATAGCCATTCACTGTCAGTGTCTTCAGGTAATTGTTTGGATTTCCTGAGTCAGCAGGCTTTGTGGAGGCTGTGTCAGGCATATTGTTATATACCGGTATGCAAAATGTTATCGCATTATCGAGCATATTCGAGCCTGAATAAGCAGTGTATACCTTTGCAGCTTCTGTGGCTGCGGCCTGCACATTTGTCATATACTGGTGGTTGTAAAGATTTGCTGTATAGGTTACGTTAAACTTCTCTGTATAGATGGTGTTCTGACCCTTTAATATATAGTTATTTCCGATATATAACGCGCCTCCGTATATGGATTTGTATACGGTGTTCCATGGTCTGCCGTAGGAGCCGCTTGTAGCTGCCCATTTGAGACCTGCCACGGCAGCAGAGGTAGTGGAGCTGTCGTATGCGCCGATATTATAGAAATTATAAATGCCGGGATATGTGGAGTTCGTACCGCTTGTGGCCGTGCTTATCGTGGAGCCGACCTCCTGCTTTATCTTGGAAGCGATATGATAAGGGCTTACTCCGGCGGCCTTGCCCGCCTGAACCATGAGCTGCGCATAGGTGCTCGAAGAGCCTGACGGCTTGGTGTTTGCCATAAATGTGCCCGCAAGTATAGCCTCTACGCCGGTCTCAGTCTGGCTGCTGTCATATGTAAGCTCCTCAAATGCAAATATGTAGGTCTCCGAGAGATAGGTTCTCGGATCCAGATAATATGTAACGAGAGCGTCCGATGCCGCAAACCATGTCGTGGAATCATAGGAGCTCCATGTATCGGTTTTGTAGTTATAGCCTACGGTGGTTGAGCGCCAGTTATAATGAGGCGCGCTGGAGGTGCCATTTACCAGATTCTTTATCTGACCGGATTTGTTTATCTCATTATCCACCACGTCATCCCAGTTCAGTCCGGTCTTGACAGCCTTAAATACCCAGTTAGGATGAGCCTCGTGCAGCTTTCTCAGATACGGCTTGTAGCTTTCCGGGAAGCCCTGTGCCGTCATATAGCTTTCAAAGTCGGCATCGCTCGTACTGCCGGAGGATTGAGTCGTCGCAGTAGTAGAGCTGTCATATATGGTGATGTAGGTTGAGGAAACATATCCCGTATAGGTAGTTCCGTTATAAACGAGGGTAACCTTGTACCAGGATGAATTACTGGTATCGAGAATCTCAAGCTCCTGGCCGCCGTTCAGCTTTATCGTAGTGCCGTTATCCGTGATAGGAGTTCCGCCGGGAGTCTCTCTGAAATATACATTGGTCCTGCCCGAGGTGATACAGCCGTAAAGAGTAGCGGCGTCACTGTCTGTCGTCTGCATAAATATACATACGGCAACGATACAGATTATGGCCCACGCCACAAGACCTGTTCCAAAAATCAATGTGGTTCTTCTTCCGTTCATTAAAATCATTCCTCCAGTATGCGCAAATACATATATATTCATAAAACGCCGGCTTTTGCTCCGACATATGTGTTCGTCAGTTTAGTTTACCATAATAATACAAATAATGACACCATTTTTTCACAAAAAAATCAAAGAAAACGTGAACAAAAGGTGAAAAAATACCCGACAAGTTACATGTCGGGTAATATTGATGATTTATCCAATCTTTAATTTGAATTTTTGTATTTCCTTTTCGGATTCGACCTTTTCTATATGGGCGCCGAGATTTTTGAGCTTTTCTTCGAATTTTTCGTAGCCACGCTGGATATACCTGATGTCATCTATCACTGAAAAGTCGTCTGCGACCAGTGCGGCTATGACAAGCGCTGCGCCTGCACGCAGGTCAGGAGCGGAGACAGAGGTACCGGAAAAGGTTTCCACACCATCTATAATAGCTGTGTTTCCTTCAACTCTTATGTGAGCGCCCATGCGGGACAGCTCGGCGACATATTTAAATCGGTTTTCAAATATACTCTCCGTAACTATGCTTGTGCCGTTCGACAGAGCCAGTGTGACTGCCATCTGAGGCTGCATATCTGTAGGAAATCCCGGATATGGCAGAGTCTTTATATTAGTAGGATTGAGCCTTTTGCTATTCATAACCCTGACGGAATCGTCGTACTCGATAACAGTAGCGCCGATTTCATTGAGCTTGGAGGTGATGGCCTCCAGGTGCTTTGGAATGACATTTTTTATGAGCACGTTACCCTTTGTGGCAGCGGCAGCAGCCATAAAGGTTCCTGCCTCTATCTGGTCAGGTATGATGGAATAGGTAGTTCCGTGGAGCTCCTTTACGCCTCTGATACGGATGACATCCGTACCTGCGCCCTTTATGTTGGCGCCCATGCTGTTCAGGAAGTTTGCCACATCTACGATATGAGGCTCCTTTGCAGCATTTTCTATCGTTGTCTTGCCCTCTGCCATTGTAGCAGCCATCATGACATTTATCGTGGCTCCTACAGAGATTACATCCATATATATGTGATTGCCCACGAGGTGTTCAGCCTTCGTGGATATCATGCCGTTACTCAGCACTACTTCTGCTCCAAGAGCCTTGAAGCCCTTGATATGTAAATCTATCGGTCTGGCTCCTATATCGCATCCGCCCGGCAGAGCCACCTGCGAATGCCCAAATCTGCCGAGCAGCGCGCCCAGCAAATAATAGGATGCGCGAATTTTTCTGATATACTCATCATCAACGAAGAGATTTGGGTTATTTGGGATGGTTTTACCGCAAATAACAACTGTATGTTCATCTATATATCTGACGCCGGCACCTATACCCTGTATAGCCTGCAGCAGCACTCTGGTATCTCTGACATTTGGTACATTTTCTATCGTAACACTCTGGTCGGTCATAACAGCTGCGGCAAGGATGCCGAGCGCGGCATTTTTTGCACCTGCTATGGTTACCTCTCCTTCAAGAGGGGTACCGCCTTTGATAACATATTGTTCCATATATACACCTCAAAATATGTTTGTAGCCATCTAAGGATTATAACACATAATCCTAAAAAGTAAACTCCTTTATTTGTCTGCTTCGCAATATATGCATCTGTAGATTCTTTTTTCCCTGTCGCTGAGCTTGAAAATATGCTTGATGCCCTGTTCAGTCGTGGTAATACATCTCGGATTGGTACATTTTTTTATATCTACAAGCTTTTCCGGAAGCTCGATCTTCTTCTTTTCTATGAGCTTGCCGTCCTTGATGAAATTAACCGAGATATCGGGGTCGATGTAGCCCAGCACATCCAGATTGATATCGATGTCGCGGTCTATCTTGACGATATCCTTTCGTCCCATCTTGTTGCTTTTTACATTTTTGATGATGGCTACGGAGCAGTCGAGCTTATCTAGTCCCAGATCGTGATATATCTGAAGGGATTTGCCTGCAGTAATGTGGTCCAGTACGATTCCGTTTTGTATGCTGTCTATATTCATTATTTTGCCTCCCTATCTACATCTATCCCCAGCATGGTTATGATCAGTGCCATCCTGACATATTTGCCATTTAGTGCCTGTCTGAAGTAGCAGGCTCTCGGGTCGTCATCCACATCTACGGATATCTCATTGACCCTCGGAAGAGGATGCATGACTATCAGGTCGTCATTTGCCAGCGCAAGCTTCGGCAAATCGAGGATGTAGGTATCCTTGAGTCTGATATAATCGGCCTCGTTAAAGAAGCGTTCCCTCTGTACGCGTGTCATATAGAGTATGTCGAGCTCACCGATGACCTCCTCCATGGTGGCAACCTCCCTATATGGTATATTATTCTTTTCGAGGACTTCTGTGCGTATATAATCAGGAATCTTCAGTTCGTCCGGGGATATCAGTATGAAGCGTATGCCTTCATATCTGGAAAGTGCTTTTATCAGGGAATGAACCGTCCTGCCAAACATCAAATCTCCGCACAGACCTATCGTCAGGTGGTCGAGACGACCTTTTTCTCTTTTGATAGTAAGCAGGTCTGTCAGGGTCTGGGTCGGATGGTTGTGTCCACCGTCGCCGGCATTGATGACAGGTACGTCTGATTTCATGGAGGCGAGCATAGGAGCGCCCTCCTTAAAATGTCTCATGGCAATGATGTCGGCATAGCAGCTTACGATTTTTACTGTATCGCCAACGCTTTCTCCTTTTGCTGAGGAGGATGAGTCGGCAGAAGAAAAACCAAGTACATTTCCGCCTAATTCCATCATAGCTGCTTCAAAGCTTAATCTGGTTCTTGTACTTGGTTCAAAAAATAAGGTCGCAAGCTTTTTGCCCTTGCATACCTCGCTATATCGTTCTTTATGTTCTATAATATCCTGGGCCAGTGCCAGAATATCATCAATCTCTTTAACGCTTAAATCCATCGGATCAATTAAATGCTTCATAATACCCTCCAATATTTCAAATATGAAATAGCGTAACCGCAAATGTATTATAGCACTTAATGTAAAACTACGTCAATAAAATGATGCAGTGACTACGCAATGTTAGAGGTATGCACGTAAAAGACGATAGCGAGTATTTCTACGGAAGGTTCGCACTAGCTACCGGCACCAAGCCCACTGTTTGAGCCCGTAGGGCGAGTTTGGGCGACTGCCGGTAAATAGGCGTGCGAACCGAGTAGAAAACGCAGCGTGTCTTGACGTGCATGCCTCTAACATTACCCTACTGCATCACATGTATTTGCGTCTATCAGGATTTTAGCAGGGTATACATGACAGCCTTTTCTGCGTGCCGACGGTTTTCTGCCTGATCCAGGATGTGAGTGAGATTTTTGCCTGCGACGCCCTGGGATATCTCGTAGCCTACGTGCATAGGCATGTCATGGAGTACGATGGCTTTGCTGCCTTCGGTAAATGCTTCATTGATCTGATATGGCATCATCTTTGCCAGGGTTTCTTCCTTTTGCTCCTTATATGCAGGATTGTTAAAGAACTCCATGTCTACCCACGTATCTGTATAAAGCACGTCCATGCGGTCGGCATATTCCTTTGCTTCCTCCATGGTCATCGAAGGATTGAGCTCTACGTAGTATCCGGTCTTCTTTGCATCTTCATAGAAATCATCGCCGCAGGCGGTGTCATTTGTGAGAGGAGTAAGACCATATAGTGTGCCCTGCTTCATCTTTGCAAAAAACTCTACAAGTGAGTTGAATACGTTATTTTTCGCACCTATATACATGAAATCCACTTTTAATGTGCCAAACTTTTCCAGGACGGTCAGCGCGTCAGCCAGTATCTGGCATGGGTGATATGAGCTGTCGCATCCGTTTATAAATGGAACTGTTACGTTCCTGCCAAATAATTCCACGGTTTCATTTTTAACCAGCCTTGCCATAATGATATCTACATTGCGGCATACATATTTGATTTCGGAAACGGGCTCACCAAGCACGAAGTTGGAGTCCTTCCACAGCTGATTGTAATATGTACCACCGAGCTCTGTGATGCCTGTAGTAAATGAGAGAAATGTCCTGGTGGAAGTCTTCTCAAACAGTGTATAGAGCTTTTTGCCCTTTAATGAATCTTTGTATTTGTCGGGATCTTTCTTCATGTCCATGGCGAGATTTAATATATCTGTCAACTCGTCCGCACTGAAATTTTTGAAATTTAGCATATTTTTCATTATACATATCCTCTTTTCTTTATCATATCAATTCAAGATTTACTCGCAAGCTATGGCATAATTACCACTACCTGCATATATCGAAAAAACAATTATAGCACGCTTTTATTGAGGTGTAAATTATAAAAAATGAAATGGTAACGTATGTGAGGTTGTGGTACAATGAATGGTAAGCATAAGTGCATGCGAACACCGAAAAATGCGAAGGAGCACTTGCCATTCGAGAAATGCTACGCATTTGGCAAGTGCGTAGGCACGCAAACGATGTTTGCGCACAGCGACAGAAGGCTTTGAGGTGGATGTTTGGGCATGCGGTTTTCACAGATTATAAGACATATATAGGGTAAACAGATGGATGTTAGAGAGATTTTGGAAAAGGTGGCCTCGGGTTATATGACGACGGATGAGGCGGAGATGCGTTTGAAGGTTGCTCCATTTGAGGAGCTCGGGTATGCGACGCTGGATACACACAGGGAGCTGCGCTCGGGCTTCCCTGAGGTGGTATACTGCAGTGGCAAGCCGGATGCATATCTGACCGAGATATATGAACGCATATATCAGGAAAATGGCGAGGTGTTTGGTACCAGGGCGAGCAGGGATCAGTATGAGCTGGTGAGGTGTGTGTTGCCACAGGTAACATATGACGAGGTGTCCCGCATATTAAAGGTAGAAGCTGCGGCAAAGGAGCGCATAGGAAGGATAGCGTTATGCACAGCCGGAACAGCGGATATACCTGTAGCAGAGGAGGCCGCGCAGACGGCGGAATTCTTTGGGGCAAATGTAGACAGGATATATGACGTCGGCGTGAGCGGTCTGCACAGACTTCTGGCAAAAACGGAGCAGATTATGAACGCCAACTGTGTGGTGGCAGTAGCCGGTATGGAGGGCGCGCTGGCAAGCGTCATAGGCGGACTCGTTGCAAACCCGGTTATAGCTGTGCCGACGTCGGTGGGCTATGGAGCTTCTATGCACGGTCTGTCAGCTCTTCTGACCATGATAAATTCCTGCGCGAACGGCGTCGCAGTAGTAAATATAGATAACGGATATGGAGCAGGATATATGGCAACACAGATAAACAGACTGGCGATGAAACAGGGAGGAAAAAACTGATGGGACGAACATTATATCTGGAATGCAGCGCAGGCATCAGCGGGGACATGACGGTTGCGATGCTGCTGGACCTCGGAGCAAGCGAGGAAGTAATGATGAAGGCTCTGGACAGTATACCGAGAGATAGCTTTCGGATAGAGACGGGCAGGACGATGAAGGCGGGCATAGACTGCTGTGATTTCAATGTAATGCTCGACCAGGAGCACGAGAACCATGATCATGACATGGAGTACCTGCACGGCCATGAGCATGCATATCACCACGCACATGAGCAAGACCATGACCACGAGCAAGAGCATCTTGAACATGACCATCATGACCATAAACTTGACCATGACCACGAGCAAGAGCACCATGAGCACGGCCATGAACATGATCATCACCACGAGCATACAACCCTGACCGAGATAAATGAGATTATCTCTGCGTGCGACATGACAGCTGGTGCAAAGGATATAGCATATAAAATATTTGACATAATAGCCGACGCCGAAGGAAAGGCACATAATAAGCCGAAAGACCAGGTGCACTTCCATGAGGTAGGAGCTATAGATTCTATCGTCGATATAATCGCGGCTGCGGTGTGCTTTGACGATCTGCAAATCACGGATGTGATAGTGCCTCGCCTGTCGGAAGGTACCGGCACGGTCAGATGTCAGCATGGCATATTGCCAGTGCCCGTACCTGCCGTAGCGCATATCGTGTCGGCATATGACATCCGACTTCATATAATGGATGTGCAGGGAGAATTTGTCACGCCTACTGGCGCGGCCATAGTGGCGGCGATGAAAACCTGTGACACATTGCCGGAGACATTTGCGATAGAAAGAACGGGCATGGGCGCAGGAAAGAGAGATTATAAGGTGCCAAGCATATTGAGGGGCATGCTCATACATGAGACCACAGATAGCCCGGGCGACGTGGCATCCGACTGTCAGGGCGACGTGATATACAAGCTCGAGAGCAATATCGACGATGCCACAGGAGAAAATCTTGGATATGTCATGGGAAAGCTGTTTCAGGCAGGGGCAAGGGACGTACATTTTCATCCAGTATATATGAAAAAGAACCGCCCCGGCTGGCAGCTGAATGTCATTTGTGACAAGGCTGACATAGATGTGATGGAGCGTATCATATTTGAAACAACTACCACTATAGGTATCAGGATACAGGAGATGAAGAGGGCGACTCTGCCGAGAGAAATCATAAAGGTAGACACTCCGTATGGGACGGCTGCGGTAAAGGTGGTAGATGTCTACGGAAAACGCCGCGTATATCCAGAGTATGACGACGTGGCAGAGATGGCGGACAGGACAGGACTCGGATTTGCCGAGTGCATGGATATCATAAAATCGGAGGCGAACCGATGACGGTAATAGAGAAAATAGCCGAGCTGAGGAAGCTCATGGACAGAGAGCACATAGATGCTTATATCATACCTACGGACGACTATCATGCATCTGAGTATGTGGGTGCATATTTCAAGGAGAGAGAATACATGACGGGCTTTACCGGCTCGGCAGGTACTTTTGTATTGACGAAGGATACGGCAGCGCTCTGGACTGATGGAAGATATTTCCTGCAGGCCAAGGAGCAGCTGGCAGGTTCGGGGATAGAGCTGATGAGGTCGGGACAGCCCGGTGTGCCGGAAATCGTCGACTATCTGGCGGAGCATGTGCCAGAGGGTGGAGACGTGGGCTTTGACGGAAGGACTGTCACGGCGGGATTTTATGAGAAGCTTCAGGGGAGACTGAGCCACAAATCGGTCAGTTATGCCATGGAAAAGGACCTGGTGGATGAGATCTGGACTGACAGACCACAGATGTCAGCAGAGCCCGTATGGGAGCTTCCACTTTCCTATGCAGGCGTGAGCCGCGAGGAAAAGCTTTGCCTCATCCGAGAGCAGTTGGATGCGCGAGGGGCAGACTATCTGCTGCTTACCTCGCTCGATGATATAGCGTGGACGTTAAATCTGCGGGGCAATGACATAGCGTATACCCCGGTATTTCTGGCATATATGCTGATAGATCAACATGATGCCTTCCTCTGCATAAATGAACGGATATGCGATGTAGAGATAGTGGAGCGCTTAAAGACTGCCGGAGTCACGATGAGAGCCTATGAGGATATCACAGCGTTACTTCAGAACCTTGCGCCCCACAGCAGCATCATGCTGGACAAATCCGTCACAGGCATAAGCCTGTTAAGGAGCATCCCCGATATGGCAGATATCATCGATGAAGCCGGACCTCCGACATATCTCAAGATGTCAAAGAATCCCACTGAGATGGAGCATATACGACAGGCACATATAAAGGACGGCGTGGCTGTCACGAGATTTATCTATTGGCTCAAAACAAATGTGGGAAGTACGCGTATAAGCGAGCTTGATGCGTCAAAGGAGATAGATGGTATGAGAGCCCGGATGGAGGGCTTTGTCGAGCCAAGCTTTGAGTCGATCGTCGCATATGGCGCGCATGGCGCCATAGTCCACTACGAGCCGACCGTGGCGACGGACACAGAGCTATTACCTGGCGGATTTGTACTGGCGGATACAGGCGGACACTATCTGGATGGCACGACGGATATAACCAGAACCATATCGCTCGGAGCTTTAAGTGATGAGGAAAAACACGTATATACGCTGGTGCTAAAAGGTCATCTGGCTCTGGCACATGCAGTATTTCCGAAAGGGGCAACGGGAGAAAATCTCGATATCCTCGCGAGGAGACCGCTCTGGGAGGCGGGAATGGACTTTAATCATGGCACAGGACATGGAGTAGGCTATCTGTTAAATGTACATGAGGGACCTGTAAGGATATCATGGCGTATCAGAGAGGGCATGAAGGCGGTACCGCTTGCAGAGGGCATGGTGATATCGGATGAGCCGGGAGTCTATATAGCAGGAAAATATGGTATACGTCTGGAAAATCTCCTGCTGTGCGTGGATGCCAGTCAGGGTACGGATGGACAGTTCATGCGCTTTGAAAATCTGACCCTGGTGCCATTTGACAGGGAGGCAATCGTTACGGAGCTCCTTGACGGAATAGAACGCCGGCAGCTGAATGATTATCATGAGAGGGTATGGCAGGAAATCTCCCCATATCTGACTGCCCCGGAAAGGGCATGGTTACGTGACATGACAAGCCCGATAGATGCCATTTGAAAGGCTGTTTAAAAGCATCGCGCAGATTGACTTATTACGAGAACATGTGCTATACTACATTAGTTTTTGAAAATATTTTTTAATTACATGAAGATGAGAAGAAGAATCGTCGCTTTGTCGCGTTTGGATTTTCACCCGGTCATAGACTCAAGTCAGTCACATTGAGATATATGTGAATGGCGAAGCATGCCTTTGTGTATGATGAAAGATTGGTTTGAATATAATAGTGATGAAGAGAAGAACCTTGGAAAGGCTTTATATGCAGTTGTATCAAAGGGAAATTCGGAGTTTGTCTTTGTCATTGATGAGTGGGACGCACTGTTTCGAGAGTATAAAGAAGATGAAAAGCTTCAGGAGGATTATATCCTTTTCCTGAGAGGTCTTTTCAAAAATAAAGATACAACATCCAGGACGATTGCAGCCGCATATATGACAGGATGGAATGATCTAGACAGCTTCATCTCGCTGACTTCACTGACGATGTAAAGTTTCCCACCATACTGGACGATGTGTCCAGGGTCGATCCGGAACCGCTTGTGCTTTAAGGTGTCACGGGTTTCCACAGTCATGATGAAGATCGCCTGGTCGCCCTTTTCGATGACTCTGACATCGAATTCGCGTGTTTTGCGTTTGTTATTGTTGGTCGCAAGACCTGTGATTGTTGCAATATTATCTGACATAATACTTTCCTCCTCAAAATGTGACGGTTGTGAACGGTGTTGTGCAGTGTAATGCAGTATAACACAGTCCAGATTCAAATAAATATTTCGTGGGTAGGTGTGAATCCCACGAGTTCTTTATAGAACGTATGAGATTCACAGGTGTCCATGAACAAGACCAGATGGAGTTTGGCTAATTCACTCTCCGGCGGTCTTATCAAGAGGCATCAGCAAGGACAGCGGTCAAGAGATAGTGTTCCTTTGAGAGAGTATCCTCACTTATCTTCTCGGCTTTCGTGCAGACGAGTACCTTATCATTGAGGCGGATGATACTGCCACGATCGATTTTGTAACGTGTACGAGTGAGACCATGAGATGGATTCTGATCCAGCAGGAACATATATAGCTTGCCAAGGTTCATCATCTGAGCTTCGAAGGTCCTGACTTCGTCCTTAGAGTGCTTTTGAGTGATACCCGTAACCCTGATTGTTGTGTGGTTCATCTAGAAACCTCCTTTCAGTAGTTAGATTGTAAACGCCTAATTCGTGACGGGGTTGTGCGTTTAACACCTAATTACATTATACTCACCCCACCGAAAAAGTCAAGTGGGATACGGAGATATAATGGAAAAAATTTTGATTAAGGAGTAAGAGAGCATGGCAACATTCGCAGAACGAGTAAAAGAGCTAAGGAAAGAGAAGAAAATGACACAGCAGGAGCTGGCAGATATCCTGCATGTATCGATGTACACAGTCTCCGTATGGGAGAGAGGTGTAAGGAGACCGGAGTTTAATACTCTGGATGATATATGCAAGCTGTTTAACTGCTCACTGGGCTATCTCCTTGGGGAGACTGATAATGATTCGGCAGCGATGCCGGCTACGTTTGATGAAGTGCCTGTGTGGGAAGGTGATGATGATCTGGAATCCCTGCAGAGGGCGTGTCGGCTGTTCACGCAGCTGAGCATGACCACACGGATGATAGTGACATCCACGATAGCGGAAGCCTACAAGATTGAGAAACAAAAAGGTATGCTACGCAACGGCTACGATGTGAGCCTCACCAGATTCGGTGATCCGAATGACACGCTGGAGGCTGGCGGGGAAGATGACCTTTTGCCGTGAAAGGGGGGTTAAAGCCCCTTCAAAAAAATCGAAAAACTGTGACAAGGGGAAATATACAAGTGTGATGGGCTTGTGCGGTAACCCTGTGAGGATGTTTGTGGGAAAATATCAGAGCGTGGGCGATAAATTAAGTTTAATACTTTTTGTAGCCTACTGGATGCAAAAAATGTAAATGTACATTCTCTCGGACAGAAAAAATGTAAATGTACATATTTTTTTGAAAATGTAAATTTACATATTTGGCGATTTCAATACCATACACGAATGAGAAAATGTTTACCCAACAAAAAAAGTTTTAAACTTTAGCGTCAGCGCCAGTGGAAAACACATAAATTTTGAGCCAAAAAAAGGCGCTAAACGCCGAGCGAGCTAAAACTTCTGCGATAGACATTTTGTAGGGTAGACCTATGGTAATGCGTGTATCGCAGCTATGGGAAACGAAACGTAGGGTAAACATGGGAGAATGGTTGTTTCAATAATTTGTTGAAGTATTACAAAGAGAGATTGAACTGATAGAGATGATTTTGTAACAAATGCACAAGAAACGGGCTAAAACTTTTTTTGTAGGGTAAGCCTGTTTCGAGATATGAACAGTATTGAATTTAAAACTTATTTTGTTGGGTAGAGGTGTCACAAGATATGTGCCGTGTAGAAAGTAAAACTTTTTCTGTAGGGTAGACCTGTTGCAAGATATGTACCGCTTGTAGGCGGCTGTGTAGAATTAAAACTTCTGGTGTTGGGTAAACACCTCGGAAGATATGTACGAGAGGGAGAATATGAAACTTTTTTCGTAGGGTAAACACAGTTTAGAGTTTCATAATGCGAGAGAC
>X287_Common_Brushtail__coassemble_128_pt1 | contig 15155 bp, 6 predicted proteins | sample X287_Common_Brushtail__metabat2_low_PE_009 | metagenome-assembled genome bin X287_Common_Brushtail
GAGATAAGATATGGCAATAGGCTGGTCTGGTTAAGTCTTATAGTTATATTTTTTGCGAGTGAATATTTCCCATATCAGAAGCTCGCATATATAAGCGATATACTCGAAAATATTACAGATATTATGCAATTTCCGTGGAGATGGCTGGGCATACTCACGCTTACACTGACTATTATTTTTATATGTGCATTAAGTATGATGCATAAATCAAAGGCTGCTATATATGAAAGACATATAATATGCATAGCCATCATTATAACTCTGGTTTCCACATATTCTTATTACTCATATGAGGTATTATATACAAATGAAAAGTACAGTGCTTACTATGAAAGTGATATAGAAGGTCCTACGCTTAATGTAGGCGCTGCGGAGTATATGCTTGGGGACACAATGTATAATGCAAATTTTGTATGTACCGTGAACAGTCCTTTGTCAGACAGTGAGGATATGCAGATACTGGATTGGGTAAAGGATGGAGATGAGAGATATCTGAGCGTATATAATGCGGGAGATGCGGCAGTAGTTTATATCCCTGTATTTGCATATGATAATTATGAAGCATATGATGACATATATGATTTTGAAATCGTTACATCAGATGATTATCGTATAGGCATAATAATACCCGCAGGCTATACCGGCACGATAACGATAAGCTATGAGAAACCGTTTTTATGGACTATAGCAGAGCTGATTAGCTATATAACGATTTTGTTGTTAATATTTAATAAATGGATTTTTAAGAGGAAAACGGAGGAAGAGCTTAGTGAAGCTGAAGGATAGGATTGCGTCAAAAAGAACAGCTTTATTATATCTCATTTCATGCATAGTCCCTGTGTTATGTGTATTGCTGACTATGATTATTAAGGATGCTTATCCTTTTGGAGACCGTACCATATTATATGGAGATGTAAATTCCCAAATCAGATGCTTCGTGCGAGATTTTATCGATATTGTATATAATCATGAGTCGCTGTTTTGGAGCTTTAATGGTGGTATGGGCTATGATTTCTTTTCGAATTTCCTATATTATCTGGCTTGCCCCGTTACCTGGATAGTATTGCTGTTTGGTAAATCGCATGTAGAAGCAGGCCTAGTCTGCGTATTTCTGATATATGTTTCCCTATGTGGACCTTCCTTTTTATATTTTTTGCGTCACTCAAGGATTAATAAGCTGCGTCCTTCTCTTTATATGGATATGCTTGGAGTGGTATGCGCGCTGGCATATGCCATGTGTGATTATAATCTGGCATATAGATTTAATATCATGTGGATGCCGTGCCTGATACTTGCGCCTCTGGTTATGCTTGGAGTAGAAAAACTGGTACATGAGAGAAAATATGGTATGTATTTTGTGGCACTTCTTATGAGCCTTCTGTTTAATTTTTATTTCTCGTGGTTTGTATGTATACTTTCTGTAATCTGGTTTATCGAACAGGAAAAGGCAGGTATAAAGGATTTCCTTAGAAAAGGTATCAGGTTTGCCGGTATATCGATTATAGCGGCCATATCAGCGGCAGCTGTTTTATTGCCTGCTTTTTTTAGCATTTTAAATCAGGGGCGGGATGGTCTCTCGAGTCTGATAGAAAGCGGAGTGACATCACATGCATCACTTGGAAACTTCCTGCAGGGCTTTATATGGGGACATAATGTAAATCGCATGGGACAGTATCAGTTTGTTCAAAACAACTATTGTGGAATATTTGTTTTTATACTCTCACTGCTTTATCTGATAACCATGGAGAAGAACAGACAGAATATAAAGAGGTTTTTTACGATAGCTATATTTGCCGCAGGCATAAATGTATTATGCATCAGCTATGTGCTTCATGGCTTTTCACTGCCAAACGGATATAACAACAGATTTGCATTTATACTTGTGATACTTTTGATTGTTTCTGCGTATCAGATGATATGTGATATAGACAGGCTTAAGATGATACATTGTGTCTTCCTTTCTATATGTACCATAGCCGCGCTATTTATTGCAATGATAAACTCTACTGAGATGGCAAAAACAGGAGCATATATAGTAAGCTTTATATTATCCTGTTATATCCTGATTATTTTATTTCTGTATGCCAGGAAGAGTATAAAAATTAATGCGCTGATATTAAATATAGTTATCTTAGGCTTCTGTGAGATAGCAGGAAATATGTTTTATTCAAATGTAAACAGCAGTGCAGAAAATTACGATGATGTTGTAAATTTGTCTGAGTGGTATGACGCATATAATGATATAGATGTTTCCGGTGAGGAAAGAAAGACGGCATGGGTTGACGGAGAATTTGTATTTGATGCATCTTATACGGATATTTTTCTGTCTATAACTAACAGCGGTATGTCAGATTTTCTATCGAGGCTTGGATGCCTGAATTCGCAAACATCCGTCAGCTATTCGGTGCGAGGCTGTACAGAGCTTGTAGCAGCCATGTTTAATGTCAGATATGTACTCACAGACAACCCGTATGAGTTTGGCGGTTTTTATTATTTATATAGCTATGGAGACTATGATATATGTGAAAATACAAGCCTTGCCGGTCTCGGATATATGACAGATAATGAGCTGATTTCTTGGGATATGGAAAGCGATAATCCGTTTGAGGTGCAAAATGACTACGTGAGTAAAGCGTTTGGCCTGGAAGATTTGTTTGTAGAGCCTGAATTTTATGATGCGCAGATATATACCGACACATGTGAGATTACCGGATGTGAGGATGGATTGTACACGTATGTGGGCACAGGAAGCAGTGATGATTTATGCGAGATAGATTACAGCGTGGTGGTTTCAGAATGTGAGGATCTGTATTTTTATCTCTATAATGAATACGGATATACATATGGTATATATGTAAATGGAGAACTGATATATTATGGATCTTCAAGCAGTCTCAGTGATATGCTGCATATAGGTCAGGTAGAAGAGGGGAGCGAGATCGATGTCTGCTTCTTTACGACTGTCGACCCTGATGTAGAACACAGGATTTCATTTTTCCTGGGCGATATGAAGGAAGATGTATTTTCGGAATGTCTGGCTGATATGAAATCTGGTGCCTTAAATATCACAGAGCTTGATGATACATATATCAAGGCGGATATTGATGTAGATGAGGCCGGATTACTATATACATCCATACCATATAGTGATGGATTTACAGCTTATGTGGATGGAGAGCAGGTTGAGATTACTGTACTTTGTGATACACTTATCTGTCTGGAGCTTGATGAGGGGCACCATGTTATAGAGCTTAAGTATTTTCCTTACGGGCTTAAAGGTGGGCTGCTTTTGAGCTGCATAGGCATTATAATCTACATATGTGTGATATTTATAAACAAAAAGAAAATGAAAACTAATATAAAAGGTATTGATTAATTCCTCGAAAAGTGGGAAAATTGACTGGATTAAAAAATATACGGAGGTCTTTATGAGTAAGGTTAGAAGAGTTTACGTGGAAAAGAAGCCGGAATATGCGGTAAAAGCAAAGGAATTGCATAAGGAGATAAAGGATTATCTGGGAATTAGGGCAGATTATGTCAGAGTCCTTGTCCGTTATGATATAGAAAATATATCAGATGAAACCTATGAAAAGGCAAAGGTAACCGTGTTTGCCGAGCAGCCGGTAGATGTATTATATGAGACTGACCTTCCTATGGCAGAAGGAGATAAGGTGTTTTCTGTGGAGGCGCTTCCGGGACAGTTTGACCAGCGTGCAGATTCCGCGGAGCAGTGCGTAAAACTGCTAAATGAAGAGGAGTCGCCGGTCATCAAAACGGCTACTACCTATGTGCTTTCATCTGACGTGACAGATGATGAGCTGAAAAGCGTGATGGAGTATTGCATCAATCCTGTGGATTCCAGGGCGTGCGGCCTTGAAATCCCGGATACACTTATTACGGAGTATGATGAGCCGGAGAATGTAAAGATATTTGACGGCTTTAAATGTATGCCTCATAACGAGCTCGAAGCTTTATATGAGTCATTGGGGCTTGCCATGACTTTTAAGGATTTCCTGCATATACAGCATTATTTCTGTGATGAAGAGCACAGAGATCCGACCATGACAGAGATCCGGGTGCTTGATACCTATTGGTCCGATCACTGCCGCCATACTACATTTTCTACAGAGCTTACGAGTGTCTCGTTTGACGATGGCGATTATAAGGACATGCTCGAGAAGACCTTTGATGCTTATCGTGCAGAGATGAGGGAGATGTATAAGGATAGAGATGATAAGTTTATCTGTTTGATGGATATAGCGCTTATGGGCATGAAGAAGCTGAAAAAAGAAGGAAAGCTCGATGATATGGAGGTATCAGATGAGATAAATGCATGCTCTATAGTGGTACCTGTAGTGATAGATGGAGTAGAGGAGGAATGGCTCGTATTCTTCAAGAATGAGACTCACAACCATCCGACTGAGATAGAGCCTTTTGGTGGGGCGGCTACCTGCCTAGGCGGAGCCATCCGCGATCCGCTCTCAGGACGTGGTTATGTATATCAGGCCATGCGTGTAACAGGCGCGGCCGATCCGACGAAATCCCTGAAGGAGACCATGGAAGGAAAGCTACCACAGAGAAAGATAGTAACGACAGCGGCAGCAGGCTACAGCTCGTATGGCAATCAGATAGGTCTGGCTACCGGACTGGTAAATGAAATATATCATCCTGATTATGTGGCAAAGAGGATGGAGATAGGCGCGGTAATGGGCGCAGCTCCAAGGCGCGCTGTAAAGAGACTTACATCTGATCCGGGAGATAAGATCATATTGCTCGGCGGACGCACCGGACGTGATGGCTGCGGCGGAGCTACAGGTTCATCAAAGGCTCATACATCCGAGTCGCTTGAGACCTGTGGTGCAGAGGTGCAAAAGGGTAATCCTCCTACAGAAAGAAAGATACAGAGACTCTTCAGGCGTGAAGAGGTATCTGCCATCATAAAGAAGTGTAATGATTTTGGCGCAGGAGGCGTGTCGGTAGCTATAGGAGAGCTGGCAGACGGCCTGAATGTAAATCTGGATCTCGTGCCAAAGAAATATGCAGGACTTGACGGTACGGAGCTTGCGATATCTGAGTCTCAGGAGAGAATGGCTGTCGTAGTAGATCCGAGTGATGTAGACCTGATGCTTTCCTATGCCGAGGAAGAAAATCTTGAGGCTGTTGTAGTTGCAACAGTTACTGAAGAACCAAGACTCGTGCTGAAATGGAGAGGAAAGGAAATAGTAAATATATCAAGGGCGTTCCTTGATACAAATGGCGCTCACCAGGAGACAGAGGTAAAGGTTATCTCTCCATCAAAGAAGAATAATTATTTTGACCGTGTGGCTCCTGCTGATGATGTGAGACAGACATGGCTTGATACTCTGTCAGATTTGAATGTCTGTTCACAAAAGGGGCTGGTGGAGATGTTTGACAGCTCGATAGGGGCGGGAACAGTTACGATGCCTTATGGCGGACGATATCAGATGACGCCTACTCAGACCATGATAGCAAAGCTCCCTGTATTAAAGGGAAAGACTGATACCATAACGATGATGAGCTATGGCTTTGATCCATATCTCTCAAGCTGGAGTCCATATCATGGCGCAGTATATGCAGTGGTTTCATCTGTAGCAAAGATTGCGGCAGCAGGCGGAGATGTAAGCAGGATAAGACTTACATTCCAGGAATATTTCAAGAGACTTGGTACGGATCCATACAGATGGGGACAGCCTCTTGCGGCACTTCTTGGTTCATATGATGCCGAGGTGGGCTTGGGACTTCCTTCCATCGGAGGAAAGGACAGTATGTCGGGTTCATTTAATGATATTGATGTACCGCCTACACTAGTGTCATTTGCTGTAGACGTATCAAGCTATATGGATGTAGTGACACCGGAGCTCAAGAAATCCGGAGACATACTTGTAAAGCTGGATATAGAAAAAGATGAAAATGATATCCCGGTATATGAAAATGTACTCTATATGTATGACCTGTTAAATAAAGCCATAAAGGCTGATAAGGTAGAAGCTTGCTATGCTGTAGGCTTTGGCGGTGTTATCGAGGCTGTGAGCAAGATGGCATTTGGCAACAGACTGGGTGTGAAGCTCGGCAGCATATTGGACAAAAAGGACTTAACGGCCAGAGATTACGGTTCCATCATACTTGAGATAAGCCCTGATAATATAGATACGCTTGGTATACCATGTAAGAAGATAGGCGTAGTGACGGATGAGGCCTGCTTCGTATATGGAGATACCGTGATATCCATGGATGAGGCAGTAGAGGCATGGACCGGAACATTGGAAAAGGTATTTCCTACACAGTCAAATGTGGAACAAAAAGAGATAAAAACTGGCATATATGACGCAAAAACCATATATACTGCAAAGCATCAGATAGCAAAACCGAAGGTATTCATACCGGTATTTCCGGGTACTAACTGCGAGTATGATTCTGCCAAGGCATTTGAAAGAGCAGGAGCAGAGGTAGAAACGATAGTATTTAAAAATATGACGGCACAGGGTATCAGAGACTCAGTTGATGCATTTGCCAAGGCTATTTCTGATGCTCAGATTATCATGTTCCCGGGTGGCTTCTCAGTCGGTGATGAGCCGGATGGTTCGGGAAAATTTATAGCTACAGCGTTTAGAAATGCCAAAATCTCCGAAGAGGTCATGAAGCTGCTTCGCGAGAGAGACGGACTGGCTCTGGGTATATGTAACGGCTTCCAGGCGCTTATAAAGCTGGGTCTTGTACCTTATGGAGATATCAGACCACAGGCGGATGATTCACCTACACTTACGATGAATAGTATAGGACGTCATCAGTCCAAGATGGTATATACAAAGGTCGTTACAAACAAATCACCATGGCTGATGAAGGCGGAGCTAGGCGGTGTATATACGATACCTATATCTCATGGCGAGGGAAGATTTGTAGCGAGCAGGGAGTGGTGTGAAAAGCTCTTTGCAAACGGACAGGTCGCTACACAGTATGTAGATATGAACGGCAAGCCGACTATGGATGAGTATTATAATGTAAACGGCTCGTACTATGCTATAGAGGGTATTACCAGCCCTGATGGCCGTGTGCTCGGCAAAATGGGACACTCGGAGCGTATCGGACAGGCTGTAGCCGTAAATATTTATGGCGACCAGAACCAGCGTATTTTTGAAAGTGGAGTAAGCTACTTTAAATAATATATAAAAGGAACCGGGGAAATAAATATATCATAATATTATCACCCGGTTCTTTTTTATCATATAGGAAAGTTCTCCGAACTTCCTGTATGATAAAAACACTCCGTGAGGATGCGCAGCTCGCGGATAGGAAGTTTTTGCTGCGCAACCGCTCGCACGCGTAGTGTCGCAGGGCGACACTTTATTTGTATATGACAAGGAGAAAGTGTCTGAATGAAGAAGAAGAGTATAATATATTATATAGGGGTGTTTTTGATTCCGATTATTATCATGCTGATACATATGGCTCTGAAATCGTGCTATCCATTTGGAGAGAATACGTTCCTGCTCGGTGATGCGGAGGCTCAGTATAAGCAGTTTTATAAGCTGCTCTTTGATGTCGTATCAGAGCATAAGTCGCTTTTTTTTAATGCGGACGCAGGCATGGGTATGGATATGTATACTAACTTCTGGTATTACCTGAGCAATCCACTTACCGTAGTCGTCCTGCTTTTGGGTAAGAACAATATCGAGCTTAGCATGCTCCTTGTCATGCTTTGCGAGCTTTCCTTATGTGGTGTCACGGCAAATTATTTCTTCAGACATTCGAGGGTGGGCGCCGGTATTTCGGGAACGAAGGGCGACCTGTTTTGTGCACTTTGCGCGCTTTCCTATGCTCTATGCGATTATCTGATAGCATATCAGTTTAATATGATGTGGCTGCCATGCCTGGTTATGGCGCCCCTTGTCATGCTGGGTGTAGAAAGGCTCGTTTACGACAGGAAATACAAGCTATATATGATAAGTCTGTTCCTGTGCATGATATTTAATTTTTACTTTTCATGGTTTATATGTCTCCTGTCGCTTATATGGTATGTGGATTTGAACAAGGGCGAGTTAAAGGCTGGACTAAAGACCTTTGGCAGATATGCGGCGGCATCTGTCTTTTCTGCCATGTGCAGCGCTTTTGTACTGGTGCCGTGCTTTTTTATGATAAGCTCCAAAAATGCCGGTACAGGGACGTCGCTGTCTGAGGTCAGATGGGACAGCTTTGGAAATCTCGGGGATTTCCTGCAGGGCTTTTTGTGGTGTCATACTGTCAGTATCAGCGGAGAGGATATGGTCGTAAATAATAATTATTGCGGACTTTTCGTGCTGGTGCTTGTTGTCACATATATGTTTTGCGGACATATAAGCATAGGACAGAGGATAAAGCGTGCCGCAGAGCTTATTATCCTGTATATAGCGCTCAACTGGGCGGGAGCTATATATATCCTGCACGGATTTACGGTGCCGATTAATTTTAACGGACGTTTTGCATTTATCCTATATCTGCTGCTTATCATAACAGCATTTGAGGGTATGAGTCATGCGGCGGAGATAAGACTGCGCTATATAGGGGCTGCAGCGATATTATTTGTATTATATTTTGCTATTACCATGGCGTTAAATACCGAGGTCGCATCCATATTATGCTATATGGGTTCTGCTATGATTATCGCATATTATATCATCTGCCTGTGCCTGCTCAGACGCAAGAGCATATCCTATGGCAGCTTTGTGATAAATATACTCATAGTGGGTGCTCTGGAGCTTATCATAAATCCATTTGTATCGATGGCTGATGCAAGTGCGTTAAGTATAGACAGGGATGCGGACGTTCAGTCATGGGAGGAAGAATATGCCGCCATAGAAACGGAGGAGGGCGAGCGTAAGACCTCATGGCTATATGATGATACGGTATTATTTTATTATTCGGATACCAGCCTGTATAGCTCGGCGATAAACAGCAATATCGTAAATTTCTTTGAAGAGCTCGGTCTGCAGTATATGAATAATGGGAACTGCTATACCTACAGAGGCACGACGCCTCTCACAAATATGTTATTTAATGTGAGATATCTGATGACAAATGATTATACGCTTACGTCTTATGGAGGCTTTACTGAGATATCGGAAGGTTTATATGAAGCGGACAGCCTGGTCGGCTTTGGATATGTGCTGGATGATGATGTGCTCACATGGGACACATCCTATGGCGATCCATTCCAGGTGCAAAATGCATTTACCTCTGATGTGATGGGAGTAGGAGATATATTTGAAGAGTATGTGCCGGAGAATATATATGTAGACGGTCAGAACTGCTCTATAGATGACACACAGGATGGAATGATAGCTTATACAAATATTGATCTGTCGTTATCATCATATGCTACGGTGGCGATAAGCTTTGAGGCGACAGCTGATATGGATTTGTATATGTATGCTTCGGATACAAATAATTCATGCTATGTGATATATGTGGGTCAGAATGAGGCGGGATATTGCTATCGGACAAGCACCGGAGATATGATACATATAGGAGAGGTAAGTGCTGGAGAGCAGGTAACTGCATATATATTCAGCCTTAGTGAAACACTTGAGACCGGTGTGATAGAATATAGCTTTTACAGCTATAAGCAGGAGGTCATGGATGAGGTAATCCAAAAGGCGAAAACCAGTGTGCTTGATATGGAAAGCTATGCAGATACATGTATATCGGGAACTGTAGATAGCGCGGAGGATGGCATCCTATATCTGGCTATGCCATATTATGACGGCTGGACAGCATATGTGGACGGAGTCGAACAGGATATAGTGATGATAGGAGATACGATGATGGGTATCCCTGTGACGGCAGGAGAGCACGAGATAGTACTGACTTATATCCCATATGGCTTCATCCCGGGTGTGATTATCAGTATATGTGGCATCTGTATCATAATACTTATTTTTATATATAAAAAAATATATAACAAGAAAGGAAAAATATATGACAGGTAAGTTGAAAATAGGAAAATATGAAATAAAAAAGGCGTGGTTATATGCAGCATTTATTGTCATATCTGCCATCCAGCTTGGCGTAATCGTCTACACCTTCCAGACCAAAAAGGAATCATATAATGCAGATGAGCTGTGGTCATATGGCTTTGCAAACAGCTATTATATGCCATATTTGTATGAGGATCTGGATGGAAATGAGATCAATCAGTGCGAGTGGGTAGACAGTGAGGTCATAAATGATTATCTGGTCGTGAACGAAGGCGAGGAATTTTCCTATGGATCGGTCTTTTATAATCATTCCTATGATTTGAGTCCGCCACTTCACAGCCTGATATTACATACCATATGCTCATTCTTCCCAGGAGAATTCTCTCCATGGTTTAGCTTTGTCATAAATATTGCCGCATTTGCGATTACCATTAGCTTCCTCTTCCTGTGCGTGAGACTCTTAAAGGATGAGATAATGGCGATACTGGTATGTGCATGGTATGGATTTTCATCGATTGCGATAGATACCTTCATATATTTGAGACCATATGCGCTCGGTACGGCACTTTTTATGGTGCTGCTTTATATGAGCATCTATATGATGGACAGTATAAAGCAGAAGAAACAGATGAAGAAATGGTTTTTCCCTGTTATGGGGGCCATAGCATTTCTCGGATTTATGACGCATTATTATGTGATCCTTGCTGCAGGCATACTTACAGCGCTTATATGTATCTGGCTCCTCATAAGAAAGAGGGTAAAGATAACGCTGGGCTATGGTGGCACTATGCTTGTAGCCCTGCTGCTTATGATGCTTTGCTGCAGGAACATCTTTAGTATATTTAACAGTCAGAGTACACTTATAACCAGTCTGTCTGATACCACAGAAGCTATAGGCTTTTCCACCAAATTCAAGATGTTATTAAGCTCATTAACCGAAGAGCTGGTATATATAGAGGTGTCATATTATAAGTCAGCACTGCCCCAGATCATACTGGCATGTCTCATCTTCCTTATAATCATATGTATACCTCTGGTATATCTGATGCGAGATACCAAGGTCGTAACAGCTGCAAGAAGGAAGATGAAATCCTTTGCGCATAAACCGTTGCTGTATCTAAAGCACTGGAACAGAAGTATAGAGTGGACATATCTGATATTATTTATCATGGTAGCGATATATCTGATTGTCGTAACGTCAACAGCTGCCGTGGTAACGATGGGTAGCACGGTATCCAGATATCTGCTCTTTATAGCTCCTGCAGCTGTTATAATGCTCATGGGGATTATCTCTGGCTTATTAGATTTTATATTTAGGAAAAAACGCATCATATCAAAGGGTATCACGGTTATAGCTCTCCTTGCTATGGTTGTACTGGATATAGGCTATTATGGCAGCTTTAAATCATTTTTCTTCAGGAAGAAAACAGTAGGAGAGGATATGACAGAGGTCTTATCTGGCACGAATTGTATCTATGTGGATAGTCATGATTGGCTTATTGAAGCTGCCTGTATCAGACTGAAAAATGTGGATTCATATTTCCAGGTGGATCCAACTGCATATGATTTGTATGCAGATGAATATGAAACAGCCCTCATACAGGATGAGGCTGTCATGCTAGTGGTAGATGATATATATACGGATAAAGCAGAATATCTCGCAGGATTTGCAGTAGATGATGAGACTGCTCAGGAGATATATGATATGTATATGCAGGAGTATTATGATATCATAAATTATTTCAATGACCTCTATCCTGATTATGATATAGAGAAGGTTTCGGAGGAAGTGGTTCATGGGTATAAGCTGGATGTGTATATAATAAAACCGGAGGATTAAATGAAACAGACGCTGACGATAGGGAAATATGAGATAAAGAAGATATGGTTGTATATTATTTTTATGATTATATCTGTCATACAGCTGGGAGCGATTATTTATACATTCCAGACTAAGAAGGAATCGTATAATACAGATGAACTATTTTCTTATGGTTTTGCAAACAGCTACTATGAGCCTTATATCTGTATGGATCAGGAATTTTATGAAAAAAATATATGTGAATGGGTAGACAGCAGTATATTAAATGATTATCTGGTGGTAAATACTGGCGAGGAATTTGCTTATGATTCGGTTATGTATAATTATAAAACAGAGATGAGTCCGCCATTACATGGTTTGATATTACATACTATATGCTCATTCTTTCCGGAGGAGTTTTCTCCGTGGTTTAGCTTTGCGATAAATATACCGGCATTTATTATCACTATCATATTTTTATTCTTTAGCGTGAGGCTACTAAAGAATGAGATAATGGCGATATTTGTATGTACATGGTATGGATTTTCATCGGTTGCGATAGATACATTTATTTACTTAAGACCATATGCGCTGGCTACGGCATTATTTACTGTGATATTATATCTTTGCCTATATATGATGAAAAAGATGCGGCAGAAGGAAAGGATAAAGGCGTGGTTCTTCCCTGTGATGGGTATCGTGGCCTACCTCGGATTTATGACGCATTACTATGTAATACTTGCTACCGGCATACTGACGGCTCTTATATGTATATGGATGCTTGTAAGAAAGAGATGGAAGGTTATGCTTGGTTATGGCGGAACGATGCTTGTGGCACTTGGCCTGACTATCCTATGCTGTAGCAATATGTTTGAAATTATAAGTGACACTGCTAATTCTGTCGCAGATATGACCCGATCAGGGGAAGAATTATCTTTTTCTGAAGGCTGCATGACCCTTGTAAATGCTATAACTGAAAAACTGACGTATATTAATTTATTTTATACAGAATCTGCATTGCCACAAATTATTCTTGCATGTATTGCTTTCCTTATAGTTATATCCATACCACTTATATTTTTGATGCGTGATAGTAGGGTGGTAAAAACGATAAGGAATAAAACAAGAAGATTTATTACAAAACCGTTATTTTATCTAAGGCATTGGAGCAGAAGCATTGAATGGACGTATTTGATAATATTTATTATGACTATGTTATATATCATGATAGTATCACTTACATCTTATGTGGGAAATATGGGAGAGTATGTATCCAGGTATATATTTATTATTATCCCGGGAGTAGTTATAATGATATTAGGCATAATACATGGCCTGTTAAAGCTTTTGTTTAGAAAAAAGAAGCTTTTATCAGACTTAATCATTACTGTGCTATTGCTTGTGGTAATCATAGTAGATATAGGATATTATGGCAGTTTTACAGCTTTTTTCTTTAAAAAAGAAACAGTAGGACAGGATATGACGGAGGTCCTAACAGATGCGAATGTTATTTATGTGGAGTGGAATAACCTGTTAATACATGCTACCTGTGATAGATTAAAATATTCCAATTCATATTTTGAAGTATCCTCGTCAGTTTATGATCAATATACAGAGGATTATGAGGCGGCGCTTGACCAGGATGAGGCTGTGATGCTGGTGGTGGATGATATATATACAGAGAACGCGGAATATCTGGCAAGCATGGTAGAGGATGAGGAAGAACAGCAGAGTATATATTATACTTATATGCAGGAGTATTATGACATACTAAATTATTTTAATGACCTGTATCCTGACTATACCATTACCAAGGTATCAGAAGAAGAGGTTTTTGGACGAAAGATGGATACATACATAGTAAAACCGGCTACCGGAGACTAATGGGGGTGCTTTATGGATATTAGAGAATTTTATAAGGGAAAGAGAGTGCTTGTAACCGGTTCGACGGGATTTAAAGGAACGTGGATGTGTGAGATGCTATATCTTATGGGCGCGGAGGTTACGGGATATGCGCTGCAGCCATCTGCGGCACCTGTCATATTTGATATACTGGGTACAGGACAGAGGATAAATCAGATATATGGAGATATCAGGGATTTGGATGATGTAAAGAGGGCTTTTCGTGAGAGCCAGCCGGAGATAGTATTTCATCTGGCTGCACAGCCCCTGGTGCGGACATCATATAAGGAGCCTGTATATACATATGCCGTAAATGTCATGGGTACCGTAAATGTATGCGAGTGTGTCAGCAAATCAGATACGGTCAGATCATTTGTGAATGTAACCACCGATAAGGTGTATAAGAATGAGGAGTATGAGGTGCCCTTTACCGAGGATATGCAGCTAGACGGCAGGGATCCGTATTCTAACAGTAAATCATGCTCGGAGCTTGTGACGCACAGCTATGCGAGGTCATTCCTGGCTGATAAGGGTGTGGCTGTCTCCACGGTCAGAGCCGGAAATGTCATAGGAGGCGGAGATTTTGCTGATGACAGGATCATCCCAGATTGTGTCAGAGCGGCATATGAGAATGAACAGATAATCATACGCAATCCGTATTCCATCAGGCCATATCAGCATGTGCTGGAGCCTGTGTATGCGTATCTTAAAATCGCGATGGAGCAGTATCTGGATGAGGAAAAGCAGGGCAGCTATAATGTAGGACCGGATGAGATGGGATGTGTCACTACAGGAGAGCTGGCGGATATGTTTTGTGATATCTGGGGACATGGAGTGTCCTGGACGAACAGATATGACGGCGGACCTTATGAGGCAGGCTTTTTGAAGCTCAACTGTGACAAGCTGAATGCGACTTTTGGCGGGCTGCCTAGGATGTCGATAGATGAGACGGTGAGGCTTACGGTCAGCTGGTATAGAGAATATGGAAATGTCATATCGTGTAATGCCACAGATGCAGAAGACCGTATGCTGGAGCTTACACGCAGACAGATAGATGAATTTATGATGAGGAGCTAAGATATGTTTGAGAATATGACAGAAACACAGGCAAGGGAATATATGATGGAGCTTGCCGGAGAATATTATGATTTGTATCACAAAAAACCTCCTTATAAGGCGGGAGACCGCATATCATATGCGGGCAGGGTATATGATGATGCGGAGCTAAGGAATCTGATGGATGCGACACTTGAGTTTTGGCTTACATCAGGCAGATATACGGATGAATTTGAGAGAAGACTTGCGGAGTACTTAAATGTCAGATACTGCCACCTGGTAAATTCCGGATCGTCAGCAAATCTGCTTGCCTTCATGGCGCTCACGTCGCCGCTTTTAAAAGATAGAAGGATAGAAAGAGGCGATGAGGTTATAACCGTGGCGGCAGGATTTCCTACGACCGTGGCTCCTATCATACAGTATGG